>ENA-OPSY01000354-OPSY01000354.1-human-gut-metagenome-genome-assembly--contig:-NODE-354-length-34629-cov-17.809799_pt1 | contig 34629 bp, 24 predicted proteins | sample MGYA00241464_ERZ501920 | MGnify/ENA primary metagenome ERZ501920 (study PRJEB25962, sample SAMEA2042396) | human gut metagenome | biome: human gut; feature: human-associated habitat; material: faeces...
TACTGTGTCAGAACAACATCTCTCAAAAATGGGCTTTTTAAGGGACGACTAATTAATAAAAAAACAACAGGCAAAAATGAAATCAATATATAATAAGGCTATCGTTGCAGCCTCAATGCTTATGGCATGCAGCGGCGCCATGGCTCAGGAACTTAACTCGGCCTACTATACAGAAGACTATAATTTCCGTCATGAAATGAACCCTGCTTACGGCAACGAGCAGAACTATGTGTCTATTCCTGCACTCGGAAACATCAATGTCGGACTGCACGGAAACTTCGGCTATCAGGATGTTGTGCTGCATAATCCGATGTATGGCATTGAGGGCGGAAAGAAGATGACAACATTCATGAACCCTTATATCTCTGCTTCAGAGGCTCTCGACGGCTTCAGCACAGGCAACAACCGCATTGTCGGCGATGTAGGCGTAACGCTGCTTTCTGCCGGATTCAAGGCTTTCGGCGGATATAACACCATCACGCTGTCGTCTAAGACATCGTTTGGCGTGTCGTTGCCTTACGAACTTTTCGAGTTTGCTAAAAACACAGGAAACAAGACTTATAACATCGGCGACATCAACGTAGGCGCCAAGTCGTATGTCGAGCTCGGCCTTGGCCACTCTCGTCAGATTAACGACAAGCTGCGTGTGGGCGCCAAGCTGAAGTTCCTGTTGGGCGTAGCCAGTGCCGACTTCCTGTTCAAGGATGTTAAGGCCGACCTGGCTTCAAACGACAAGTGGATAATATCAGGAACGGCTACTGCAGATGTATCGATGAAAGGATTCACTTATGAGTCGGAGACAGCAGAGTATAACGACCCATCGAAGGGTGAATATGAGAAGATAAACAGCGCTAATGTTGACGGCGCAGGCATCGGAGGCTTCGGTATGGCCATCGATCTCGGAGGTGTCTATAAGATAAACGACGACTGGACTGTCAATGCTGCTGTGCTCGATCTCGGTTTTATCAACTGGAGCAACGACATGCAGGCCGTTAACAGAGCCGACAAGTTTGAGTTCAGCGGCTTCCGTGATTTGTCTGTCAAGAGCGACCACGGGTCAACCATCGACGACCAGCTCGACAGCTATGGCGACCAGATTACAGACTTTGTAAACCTCAGAGACAACGGCGACCAGGGCGGACGTACAACCGGAATAGGTGCAACCGTAAACGTCGGTGCTGAATATAACTTGCCTGTTTACCGCAAAATAACATTCGGAGCACTGAGCAGCACGCGCATCAACGGAGCCTACACATGGACAGAAGGACGCATCAGCGCCAACTGGACTCCGCTGAGCTGGCTCGACGGCGGCGTAAACTTTGCTGTCAACAGCTTCACAACAAGCATGGGCTGGGTGCTCAACATTCATCCCAAAGGCTATAACTTCTTTATCGGAATGGACCATGTCCTCGGCAAGAACAGCAAGGAGGGCATTCCGCTCAGCTCTAATGCAAGCCTTGCGCTTGGCATGAGCATTGCGTGGTAAACTTTTTTTACTTACAATAAAATAATAGAGGCTGCTTCGGATTCGTTCCGGGCAGCCTCTTGTTTTTTGCATCTTCATCATCTTTTGCTGTTCTTTGGCTTATTGCGCTTATGCGTGTGGCGCAGTTTTCTTGCCTTAATCCTATCTCTGTTATTAGCATTCTGCTGTATTGTCGTTGCCTATTTTCCGGCATATCAGGCTATATTCTGAAACAACAGCCGGTAGGAAGAAAATAGAAAAACTGCAGCCGGCTGAATGTATCTGCATGCTTATGGAATTAAGCTATATGCGGACTAATCTTCGTTTTGGCTTACAATATAGTTGCGTGTGGCTCCGTTGCAGCCATGCATGCCATGAACACAAAAAAGGCAGACCGGACATCACGTCCAATCTGCCTGGAAAATGAAAAATATATTAGAAAAAATTATTATTTACATGAAGGAGTCCACGGCTTCAGCTGTTTGAAGAAGTCGTTGCCTTTGTCGTCAACGAGGATGAATGCAGGGAAGTCTTCAACCTGAATCTTCCATATTGCCTCCATGCCGAGTTCAGGATATTCAACACACTCGATGCTCTTGATGCTGTTCATAGACAGAACTGCTGCAGGGCCGCCGATGCTTCCCAGATAGAAACCGCCGTGCTTCTTGCAGGCGTCGGTAACAACCTGTGTGCGGTTGCCCTTTGCTATCATCACCATAGAGCCTCCGTGATCCTGGAACTCGTCTACATACGGATCCATACGGTTGGCTGTTGTCGGGCCCATTGAGCCGCAAGGCATTCCTTCCGGAGTCTTTGCCGGACCGGCATAGAGTACGGGGTGATCCTTGAAATACTGCGGCAGATCCTCGCCTGCGTCAAGACGTGCCTTCAGTTTGGCATGTGCTATGTCGCGTGCAACGATGATTGTTCCGTTGAGGCTGAGGCGTGTAGATACAGGATACTGTGACAGAATCTTGCAAACCTCGCTCATAGGCTGGTTGAGGTCTATCTTAACGGCATTGCCTTCGCCTGCCTTGCGCAGCTCTTCAGGTATCAGCTCACCTGGGTTATCGTCGAGTTTCTCAATCCATATACCGTCCTTGTTGATCTTAGCCTTGATGTTACGGTCGGCAGAGCAGCTTACGCCAAGACCGATGGGGCATGATGCGCCGTGGCGCGGCAGACGGATAACGCGGATGTCGTGAGCAAAGTATTTGCCGCCGAACTGAGCTCCGAGTCCAATCTTGTGAGCCTCCTCGAGCAGCTCTTTCTCCAGTTCTACGTCGCGGAACGCGCGTCCTGTCTCGTCGCCTGTTGTAGGCAGGTTGTCATAATAGTGAGTAGAAGCCAGCTTAACTGTCAGCAGGTTCTTCTCAGCCGATGTACCGCCGATAACGAAAGCTATGTGATAAGGAGGACAAGCAGCTGTGCCGAGAGTCTTCATCTTCTCAACCAGGAACGGAACCAGCGTGCCCGGGTTCTGTATTCTTGCCTTTGTCTCCTGATAGAAATATGTCTTGTTGGCAGAGCCTCCGCCCTTAACCACGCACAAGAACTTGTATTCGCAGCCCTCAGTAGCCTCGATATCTATCTGTGCAGGCAGGTTGCAGCGTGTGTTAACCTCCTCATACATGCTCAGCGGAGCATTCTGAGAGTAGCGCAGGTTCTCTTCTGTATATGTCTTGTATACGCCTTTCGACAGAGCCTCCTCGTCGCAGAAGCCAGTCCATACCTGCTGTCCCTTCTCGCCGTGGATGATGGCAGTACCTGTGTCCTGGCAGAAAGGCAGCTTGCCCTTGCATGCCACTTCGGCGTTGCGCAGGAAAGTCAGAGCCACATACTTGTCGTTGTCGCTTGCTTCGGGGTCGTTAAGTATCTTGGCCACCTGCTCGTTGTGAGAGCGGCGCAGCAGGAAGTTAACGTCGCGGAAGGCAGCGTTTGTGAGCATGGTCAGTGCTTCGGGGCTTACCTTCAGTATAGGCTTGCCTTCAAACTCGCCTAATGACACTCCCTCTTTCGTGAGGAGATAGTACTCTGTGTCGTCCTTGCCCATCTGGAACATCGGGGCGTACTTGAATTCTGGTGTTGTTGCCATAATGTTTTTATTTTATATAACAGTTGTTCGTAAGTCGCTTTTGTGGCCGTCTTGCGGGCTTTCCGGCTAAGGCTGCCGTATGTGTTTTCATGCCGTGTCAGCAGCGACGGTGTCGCGGCATGGTGTTTGACTGCAAAGTTATATAATTTTTTTGAAACCCCATTCTTTATTTCTGCTTTATTAAGTCCAAAACGTTCATTCCGGCGCAATGTTCACATTATTAAATCTTTTTACCCTTTTTTCAGTTTTATCCCTTTCCGGCGTGTCGTATCATCGCCTTTCTAAAGGAATCTCTTGCGCAGGAGTCGGCCTGCGTATGTTCGCATGAGCACACTTGCCTGGCGGAGCGTAATGACATATTTAGGCTATATGAAAATCTTTAAAATAAGACTGTTAAATTACAAGGGCGAAAAAAAATGAAAGTAAAATACATTCTTATGCTTAATGTCTGTGTAAAAGAGGAATATTATCAGCCTTGATTGTAAGCAAAATGCATTGTGTAAGTTTTAAACTGTTAACCTATCGTTTTTGAGTCGTAACTCGGCCACTTTTGCATCAAAAGTGACCAAGTTTTTAGTCGTAAATAAGTATTTGTTTCTAAACAATTGCTGAAGATAAGTGTTTTATGATTTTGATAACCATAGAAAAATATATGCGCAAACATTTCTTTTCACAGAATGTTATAAGATAAACAACACATTTAGGATGTGAATGATTTCTTAATTTGGGATTAATTGATCAGCGAAGTGTTCACTTCATTTTAATTATACCAAACGATTATAGAATACAAGTATTGGAAAGATTTAATGGTGAATATGATTCTTGCTAATGAGATGGTTAAACCATGTAAATATTTGTATTTTGATGATTCTTATCATATATTTTCTCATTTGGGCATCAAAAACTATGAAAAATTATTCGCAATACAGAAAAATTATATAATTTTGTCATCAGTAATCATGGCGATTGTTGTTTGTAATTCTTTGTATTTCAACACTATAAAGATACTATAACTTTAGCAGATTACAAAAATTATATGCTATTATATTCGTCGAATTTACATATGGAATATGTGTTGCGACATTGTAAGTATAATGTTTAGATTGAATAATGAGTATGAATAAAATATATACTGTTGGCCATTCAATACAGAGTATAGAAGAATTTTATGAAATGATTTATAAATATGGAATTGACTGTGTTATTGATGTACGAAGTATGCCTTTCAGCCAACATGCACCACAATTTAACAAAGATTTGTTAAAATTATTCTTAAATAGATATAATATAATATATGCTCATTTTGGAACAGAATTTGGTGCTCGACGTACGGATTGTTTAGTTCCAACGATAAAGGATGGAGTTTATGTAAAGCAGGTTAATTTTGAAAAAGGAGTTTTTACTGATGACTTTCAACGTGGAATTCGGCGTTTAAATATGGCTTTATCTCAAGGAAGAACCATTTCTTTGATGTGTACAGAGTCTAATCCCCTTGATTGTCATCGTTTTTCATTTATATCAAGATATTTGTTTGATAACAAGTATGACGTGGCTCATATTACTAGGGATAAGTTAACGAAAGAAATTGTAGCAAGGAGTCATGAATATTTTGAGAATTGCATGATAAAGGAATATCTTTCAAAAAAAAATCATGTATTGAGAGAGATTGGTACAAATCTTTTTGGTGAAAGTTATAGTAAGGAAGAGCAACGTAATGATGCTTATAAACTCAAAAATAGAGATATAGGTTTTATACCTACTCAGCCAAAAGAAGATATGTTTAATTAATAAAATATACTTATGATTACATTATATACAATTGGATTTACAAAAAAAAGTGCAGAACGATTCTTTGAGTTATTGAGAAAGAATCACATTGTAAAATTAGTTGATGTTAGGATTAATAATAGCAGTCAGCTTGCAGGCTTTGCTAAAGGTGGTGATTTAGAGTATTTTGTTAAGCATATTTGCTACGCTGATTATGTACATATTACTGATTTTGCACCTACAAAGGATTTGCTGTCTAAATGGAGAAAAGGGGAGGTAAATTGGGAACAATATACTAAAATATACCTTGATTTATTGAAAGAACGTTCTATCATAAAAAAAATGGGTGTTAAAACCTTTGATAATTCATGTTTCTTGTGTAGTGAAGATACACCTGAAATGTGTCATCGCAGACTCTTGGTCGAATATATGAAAGAAAATAGTGTTGAAGAAGTCAAGATAATCCATTTAGTGTGAAAAGTTATGGATAAGTATATACTTTGTTTGGCTAATTCCTATAAACATGGAGGACGGTGTATAGCAGGCGTAGAAGTTGAATTGAAAGAAGGTGTGCTTTCTATCGTGAAATCGCAATATGGAGTTCCTTTATGGATTAGGCCAGTGTCTCATTCTTCTGCAGGTGAAATTCCTATGAGTGACGCTCGCGGAATCGATGTCTTATCTGTTGTAAAAGTTCGTGGTGTTTCATATGCAGGGAAAGGCTCTCATTCAGAAGATTATTACTATAATAGTTTAGAGTCAATCCAATCCTTAAACCCGTCGGATTCCTTCTTGAGAAAGTATACGGATTCATGGCATCCTACAATTTTTGGGAACAGAGGGCGTGCTCTCACTCCTGAAGCATTTGACTATGGGGATTATTCTGTAATGTTAATACGTACAGAAGGTGCTGAAATTTATTTGGATACTAGATATGCCCCAAAACCAAGGATTAAATTTGTACATAATGGTAATAATTATGATTTTCCAATTACAGATCCTATTTTTTAGATAGACTGCGTTATAATAGTGATTTATATCATTCTAATTATGGCACGTTATACATAGTTGTGTCATTGGGTGTAGTTCATGATGGTTGGCATTCAAAGTTAGCCGCAACAATTATTGCTCCTGCAACTAGTGGCATAAAAGAAACTGTAACAGTTCAAAAAACGAATTCTGATTATGTTGTTGCTAATCGTTCGACAAAAACAAGTGTGACATCGAATAGTGTTAGACCACATCTCGTAGGCACATCTTCTCCGAAAACTTTAGCGGAGTTGATAAGAGAAAGTAATGTAACAACCCCAACACCGACATCAGCTACACCTCCCCAAAACTCTCGTAGCCAACAAAATAAGCATAGTAATATGTCAAATAGTGGAGGTTGTTATGTAGCAACTTCAATATATGGTTCTTATGATTGTCCGGAAGTGTGGACTCTGCGTAGATTTCGTGATTATACTTTGGCTAAGACATATGTAGGACGAATGTTAATTAAATTGTACTATGCTACTAGTCCGAAATTGGTTAAATGGTTTGGAGAATATTATATTTTTAAGTTAATTTTAAAGCCAATTCTAGATAGATTTGTGGGTATCTTGAAAAATAAAGGTTATGAGTCAACTCCATATATAGATAAATAACATTATGGTCAACCACTATTTCATATGGCTAAGGAGAACCAATCGTATGTAATGTGTTTTTACTTTGTTTATTAAATATGCTTCTGTATAAGTTTATAACTCTGTTACTTCGTGTTTTCAAGGAAAATGGATAAAATAATGAGATATATTTATATGTATTATTTTATTAAATCGCTTAAATTTTAATTTAAAACTTTCAACTATTTTAATTGCTAGATAATATTTTTCAATGTTTTTCCGTAACTTTGCCCGCATGGATAACAGCCTCTTTTGCGTCTTGCAGTGTATAGCCGCGGCAGCGTGAAGAGATAAACATTTTTTAGTTATGATGAGACAATATCAAGACACAATCAACCACAGACTGATAATGCCTTTACAGCATTTCATCAATCAGGAAAAGTCGGGCGGAATAGTGCTCGGCATCAGTATTGTTATTGCCCTTGTGCTGGCAAACTCTCCTTGGAGCGACAGCTATTTTCATTTCTTTGAACATAAGCTCGGCTTTGTGTTCAACGGCGACAACTATCTTTATTACAGTCTTCACCACTGGATTAACGACGGACTGATGTCCATGTTCTTCTTTGTAGTCGGTTTGGAGCTGAAGCGCGAATTTATTGGCGGCGAGCTTGCCGACGTGCGCAACACCATATTGCCTATCGGTGCGGCCGTGTTCGGCATGATAGTGCCGGCCCTTATATATTTCTCTCTTAATGCCGGAGGCGACACGGCGAGCGGGTGGGGCATACCGATGGCTACGGACATAGCCTTCTCGTTGGCCATTCTTTATGTGCTTGGCAGCAGGGTGCCGCTGTCTATCAAGGTTTTCCTTACTACACTGGCCATTGTCGACGACCTCGGGGCGGTGCTTGTCATAGCGCTGTTTTATACTTCTGAGATTTCGTTCGCGAGCATAGCCGTCGGCGTGGTGTTCCTTCTCGCCATGTTCATTGCCAACAAGCTGGGCGTTAAGAACGTTATATTCTATGGCGTGCTGGGCATCGGCGGCGTGTGGATAGCCTTCCTCATGTCGGGCATACACGCCACTATCGCTGCCGTGCTGGCTGCATTTATGATACCGGCCGATGCACGCATATCAGAACCTGTGTATCTGGCGCGCGCCTCAAAGCTTATCAACCGGTTCAGAGAGGCAAAGCCTAACGACGTGTCTACGCTCGAGCATGAGCAGGTAGAGATAATAGACCGCATGATGAGCGACTCGCGCGACGCCATTCCGCCGCTTCAGCGTCTTGAGCATTCTATGCATCCGCTCGTGTCGTTTGTCATAATGCCGATATTTGCGCTTGCCAACGCCGGCATATCTTTCGAGGGCATAAGCTTCGACGCCGTTATGGCCAACAACGTTGCGCTGGGCGTAATGCTCGGTCTGCTGATAGGCAAGCCCGTGGGCATTGTACTGTCAACCGTGCTGCTTACGCGTCTTAAGATAGCAAAGGCGTCAGACTCGATGACCATGCGCCGCCTTGTGGGCGTGGGTTTCCTTGCCTCGATAGGCTTCACGATGTCTATGTTCATATCTACTCTCGCCTTTGTTGACGAAACGTTCCTCATTCAGGCAAAGCTCGGAATATTTGCCGCCTCGATACTTGGCGGAGTGCTTGGCTACATACTGCTCAGAGGCGGGGAGCAGAAGTGATGTTTATATTACGGATAAAACGATGGGGCGCGCTGCATAGATACAGCGCGCCCCATCGTTTTTTGTTAATCCTAAGTTTGTTTGTCATGTATATAATTTTGCTGTCTTGGGCGTAACGTTATGAGCCCTTTTGTTGGTTTATGAGCCGCCTGTTGACGGTTGCTCTTGATTTATGCAAATAAGTAATCTTACTGTCAGTCTGGTTATGATACAAAACCGCCCGGAACGTGTGTCCCGGGCGGCATCGTGTATTAATATCCGAAGATTTCTTCAGTTGTAAGTCTCTTAACAGGACCAATCTTCTCAAGAGCCTTCATGTCGAGCTGTTTCTCATCGCCGAGAATCATGTAGCGGTAAGGCTTGTTTGCCATGTTCTCTTTTTCAAACTTAGCAACATCCTCAAGTGTCAGTGAGGGCACAGCCTCATAAATCTTCTTGTTGATGTCGTAGTCGATGCCGAGGTTTTCTGCGTTGATGTATGCGTTGAGAATACCGGTCTTGGTTGTGCGTGATGTGGCAAGACGCTTCATCAGTGCCTGTTTTGACAGCTCAAATGCCTTTTCAGACTGCGGCATGGTGTCCAAGATGCTGTTGAACGTGTTGATGCAGTCCATCATCTTGTCGTTCTGTGAGATGATGTATGTATAGGCAAATTCAGTGTCGTCCTTGTAGCTTGGTGTGCCGTACATTGCGAAAGCGCTGTAGGCAAGGCCTCGTGCCTCACGCAGCTCTTGGAACACAACGGTGTTCATGCCTCCTCCGTAATATTCGTTGAACAGTGCTGCTATCGGCTCCTGCTCAGCGTTCCATGTATTGCCCTCATTGTGATACTGAATCATGTATATGTTCTTTGCGTCATAAGGAGCGATGAGCACTTCGTTCTGAGCAGTCTGCTGCAGCTTATAAGGCTTGTTCTGCGGCACGTCGGCAAGCTTCTTGGCTGTCTTGTGCTTCTTGTTGATTGTGGCAGTAAGAGTCTTCAGGTCCATCGGGCCATAGTACAGAACGCTGTGCTTGTAGTTCTTCAGGTCTTTTATCATGTCTACAAGTTTCTGCGGATCCATCTCCTTCAGTTCTGTTGACGACGGCATGTTGCGTGCACCATTGTAAGGACCGTACATTCCGTACTGCTGCAGTCTGTTGAAGTTCACTCTCTGGTCGAGTTTGTTGTCGGCGCGCGACTTTTCAACAATGCCTACATATTTGTCATAAGCATCCTTGTCAACCTTCGCGTTGGCAATGAAGTCTTCCATGAGTGTCATGGCTTCGGTCATATTCTCTGCCAGACCGCTGATGCTTACCTGCAGGGTTCTTGAGCCTACGTTGATGCTGTAAGAGCAAGCCAGCTCGTAGAACTTCTGTTTCAGCTGCTCGGCTGTCATCTTGTCTGTGCCGAGATAGTTGAAGTATTCAGTAGCGTAAGGCAGCCACTTGTTGCTTGTCTCGCCGAATTTGTAGTAATAGTTCAGCATGAAGCGGCCATTCTCGGTGTTCTTTACGTAGAGCACTGGCAGGCCTTTCTTAGTCTCGCCCTTTGTAAGATCCTTGTTGAAGTCAACAAATTTAGGCTGTATGGGCTCTGTCTTAGAGTTTACGATCTCTGTAACAAATGCGCTCTGCAGGTCGCGGTTGGTAGGTATCGCGGTGATATGCGGCTTGTCGATCTTCTTGATAGATGTGTCTTCGCCTATACGTTTGTAAACGGCGATGTAATTATCTTTGAAGTATTTGTTTGCAAAGTCCACAATCTGCTGCTTTGTTATTTTTGAAATTCTGTCGAGTCTGCCTACCACGTCGCTCCATTTCTGGCGGTTGATGAAGGCGTCGACATACATATTGGCACGTCCCTCGTTGCTTTCAAGAGTGTTATAGAACTGCAGTTTCTTGTTGTTGATGACGGCCTTCAGCAGGTTCTCGCTGAACTCGCCCTTCTTTATCTTCTCAATCTCACCCAGGAGCAGCCCCTTGACGTCGTCGAGAGACTGACCCTCCTTGGGGAATCCGGCCATTACGAATCCTGAATATTCAGCCAGCGGATAAGTGAAAGCACCGCCGCCGAGCCATTTCATCTGCTGGTCGAGGTCGAGGTCCATCAGTCCGGCCTTGCCGTTAGACATCATGTCGCAGATAACGTCGAGAGTGTCGTTCTGGAAAGATGCAGCCTTGTCGAATCTCCATGCCATGTATATGCGCTCAGACTCCTGGCCTACTACGGTTGTGTCGGCCGGTGCAGTGCGTTCTGGTATAGGCGCATATTCGGGCTGTGAGAGGTTGGGGTTGGGCTTCCATGTACCGAAATATTTGTCGATTACGGCTATGGCCTTGTCCGGATCGAAGTCGCCGGCCATGCAGATAGCCGTGTTGTTTGGCACATAATAGCGGCTGAAGTAATTCTTAATGTTTACTATCGACGGATTCTTCAGGTGCTCCTGTGTACCGATAGTGGTCTGTGTGCCGTAGGGATGTCCGGGGAAGAGCATGGCGTTTAAGGCTGCAAACAGCTTGCGGTTGTCGTTTCCGAGGCTGATGTTGTATTCCTCGTATACGGCTTCAAGCTCAGTGTGGAATCCGCGTATTACCATGTTCTGGAAACGGTCAGACTCTATCTTTGCCCAGTTTTCAAGCTCGTTGGCAGGTATGTCCTCAACGTAGCATGTAACGTCGTTGCTCGTATAGGCGTTGGTTCCCTCAGCACCGATAGACGACATCAGCTTGTCATACTCGTTGGGGATGAAGTATTTGGCTGCAAGCTGCGACAGACTGTCAATCTGCTGATAGTAGGCGCGGCGCTGAAGAGAGTCTTTCAGAGTGCGGTAAACCTCAAAGCGGTTCTGTATAGAGTCGAGCAGCACGGCCTCTTTAGCAGCGTCGATGGTACCGAAGTTGCGTGTACCCTTGAACATGATGTGCTCAAGATAGTGGGCCAGACCAGTCGTCTCAGGCGGGTCGTTGCGGCTTCCGGTACGCACGGCGATATACGTCTGTATACGCGGCTTCTCGTTGTTTACTGACAGATACACCGTCAGACCATTGTCGAGGGTGTAAATCCTTGTGTTCATCAAATCGCCCTTGACGGTTTGATACTTGTATTCCTTGGCTGCGGCCGATAGTCCGCACATGAGAAGAAATACATAAATGAATACCTTAAAATTTTTCATTGCTGTTGTTATAATTCAGTTTTTCCTTTATTAGATTTTTTCTTCCGTTATTGTCCGCGCCTTCTCCGTTATTCTTCCTCAAGCTGTGTGATAAACTTTTCGAGCACGGCATGCTCCACGTCGCCCATGCTGTATTCCTTTTCGGCGTCTTTGCGTATCTCGCTTATCCATGCCTCCTTGGCAGCCCTTCCTTGCTGTATAATCTGATCTATGCCGCTTTCGGTCAGGTCGTCGGTGCCGAGTTGTGATGCAATGATGTTGCGTGTGAATGTTATGAGATATTCGCCGTAGCGCTCGTTTACGTTTTTCATGAACATGTCTATGTCGGCAGTGCTGCGCAGATAGCCGTTGCTTATGGCGTTCACTATGTTGCGCTCTTCCTGTTCGGGCAGCAGCATGCCTGCCAGGTCGCCCCATTCGCCCGTGCCGCAGTCGCGTCCTTCAGCCGTAAGGTCGTATCCCGCTGCGACGTCGCCGGCAAACAGCTTTATTGCCATGTCGTAGAGCCGGATGCCGCGTTCGAGCGAGTTGCGGCTTATCTTGCATCCTCCGCAGGTATAGAAGGCTGTGTCTTCACCCTGAGACTCACGTATCTGTTCAAGAGTCTTCTTGCCCGCGATAATCTCGTTTATGGTCAGCGGACTCAGCCAGTCGTGGTTTATCAGGCTCTTGCGGCTGCTCTGTATTCTCACGTCGCGCCGCGGCCACTTGCGTATGTCGCGGTATAGGCCTACGGTGGTGATGTTTATTCCGGGCACGACGAAGGTCTCCCTTCCGTCTGATATGATATACGAGAACGGCAGGTTCCTCGTGTCGGGATGGTTGGTTATCTTGCCCAGGCACACCGAGAAGGCGCCAATGTTGGCCGGCAGCAGCAGATGAGAGCCGCTTGCCGTCTTTGTTCCGCGTTCAAGGCATCCGTAGTGTATAGGTCCCATCTTGTAGGCATGGTTGCTGAAGTTGGTGGCAGAGCCTGCGTTATAGAAAGAGAGCATGCAGCCTATGAGCAGCGTGCTCTTGTGATGACTTGCCGAGAACGGGCCGCAGAAGGCGGCGCACGCCTCGCCGTTGCTCATGTAGCAGTTAGCGAAAAACAGGCTGCTTTCGGCCGTAAATCCGTTTGTTATCTGGCATGCCTCGCCCACAAAGCAGTTGGTTATGTTGGCGCCGTTGAGTACGGCAGAGCCGTCGGTGACGATAGAGTTTTCGCATATAACGCCCGAACCAATGAACACGTTGTCCTCGAGACCCGATGCCAGGGTGCAGTCGCTTATGCGGCTTGCCCCGTTAATCTCGCAGTTGTCGCTGATGTGCGTGTTGGTTATCTCGGCCGTGTTCACTATTTTCACGTTGTTGCCCACAGTGCTTTTCTCTCTCGCCCTGCGTTCTATGTCGTCTTTCACGATGCCCCTTATTGCCGCCGTAAACTCCTTGTCGGCCGCGTTGCGTATCATCAGCGCCGCCAGGTTGCTCGTCAGTCCGCTGAACAGTATGACGTTGCCGTTGCCGGCCTCGTTAAGCACGGATATGGTGTTGCCTTCGCCGTAGGTGGCTTCGGCCGTTGTCTCCATGGTGCACACGTTGCAGATGCAGCATTCTTCGCCTATGGCGTAGTTGTTTATATAGTTGCCGATATTCTCTATCAGGCAGTTGTCGCCAATGCTCACGTTGCGCAGCGTGGCGTTTCTTATGCCCGAGTGTCTGATAAAGCCGTTGGACACCTCTATGTTCTTCTCGAACACACCCAGAAACACGTCGCCATAGAAGTTGACATTCTTTATGTAAGTAGGCTTGAAGTCGGCCGCAACATTTATGCTTGTCCAGTCTTCAGCCATGCATCCGTTGTCTTCGAGGATACTTATCTCCTCGTTGGTCAGCAGTCTGTATTCATCCATAGCATTAAGTTTTTATTCTGTCGGATAAAGGAAGTCGTTGTAAGGATACTTCTGCACGTGCAGTTCGCGCACCTTATTATATAGCGTCTCTCTCAGCTCGTCAATGTTAGTCTTGTTCTTTGCCGAGATAAACAGACAGCTGTCGTTAAGTTTTGCCATCCACGTCTTCTTCAGTTCGTCGAGCGTAACGTTCTCCTTCGTTGCCGGAGTGAGGTCGTCAGGGTCTTTCTCCACCCATGTGTATGAGTCTATCTTGTTGAAGATTATCATCGACGGCTTGTCGGCACATCCGAGATCCTTCAGCGTGTTGTCGACAACCTTTATCTGCTCCTCAAAGTCGGGGTGTGATATGTCTACCACATGCAGCAGCAGGTCGGCCTCGCGCACCTCGTCGAGCGTGCTCTTGAACGAGTCTACAAGGTCGGTGGGCAGCTTGCGTATGAATCCCACTGTGTCGGCGAGCAGGAACGGCAGATTCTCAATGACCACCTTGCGCACCGTGGTGTCGAGCGTTGCGAACAGCTTGTTCTCGGCAAACACGTCGCTCTTGGCCAGAAGGTTCATCGTGGTCGACTTGCCCACGTTGGTATATCCCACGAGAGCCACGCGTATAAGCCTGCCCCTGTTCTTGCGCTGTGTGGTCTTCTGCTTGTCTATTTCGGCCAGCCTCTGCTTCAGCAGCGACATGCGCTGAAGGATTATTCGGCGGTCCATCTCGAGCTGAGTCTCACCCGGTCCGCGCAGTCCCACAGAACCTTTTCCGCCGCCCGAGCCGCTTCCGCCTCCCTGGCGCTCAAGGTGAGTCCACAGTCGCTGCAGTCGCGGCAGCATGTATCTGTATTGTGCCAGCTCCACCTGCGTCTTGGCGTTGGCTGTCTGTGCGCGCATGGCAAATATGTCGAGGATGAGCGAAGTGCGGTCAAGAATCTTCACCTTAAGTTCGTTTTCGATGTTGCGTATCTGCTTGGCCGACAGCTCATCGTCGAATATCACCATTCCGATTTCGCGTTCGGCGTCTTCCTCATCCTTTATATATTGTTTTATTTCTTCAAGTTTTCCTTTGCCTACATACGTGGTCTGGTTAGGGCCGCCCACTTTCTGCGTAAACCGCTTTACGGTTACGGCGCCTGCTGTATCTGCCAGAAACTCCAGTTCGTCGAGATACTCTTTTGTCTTGGCTTCGTTCTGTTCCTGGGTTATCAGTCCTACCAGTATGGCCGTTTCGGCTTTTACTTCAGAGATTACAAATTCTTTCATCAGTTGATTTCAATCTTTGATACATAATAAATACAAAGTTACATTTTTTATGTTGAAATACAAAATAAAACGAAACTCTTAACTCTTGCTTAACGTTACGGGCTGTTTAGCGGTGCTGACAAATTGTTTTTATTTTCGTCTAAAAAGTTATAAAATATAATCATATTCCGTAAACGTTTACGTAGTTTTTTTGACTAAACTACATATATTTTTGATTTGTGTCAATTTTTTTGTCTACCTTTGCTCACGATAATAAAGATTTTCAGAATTACATGCTACATTAATACTAAAGACTAAGACATTCAAACAGAAAGAATTTGCTCCGATGTGGTATCGGGGCATTTTTTCGTTTATGCCCCTTTGTGATTCTTTCCGTTTCGGTATAGTCGTGCGACATTAATTGCGGTCTGTCTTGACGCTATGGCGATAAAAGTTTTTTTGTAAAAACTCATCACTCGTCACAAGTGATGTTAATATCCTGACTGTCAGCTTCTTATAGTGTGATGAGTTGCATTTTCAACTCATCACGGCTCATCATGCAACATGTTTTTCGGCCGGATTATCATAGAATTCAAGTATGATTTACGCCAAAATCCGCCCGTAATGGCAGGCTGTGACGAGTTGAAAATGCAACTCGTCACACCATAAGGCGTTGACATACAGTGCCTTATATGTTGATGTGATGAGTGATGAGTCTGTTGAAAAATCTTTTTATCCAAAATAGTTATTAAGATTTTTCATCATTGTTGTTTCTTGTTGCCTGTTGACAGCGTCTGCGTGCGTGCAGAATTAAGACGCATGCGGTTTGATAGTCATATTCTGACTATGTTTTTATGCCTCTGCAAAAGCATGCCTTTTACGTTGCGATATGTGGCCTTTTGGCATGCAAAAGGTATGCTTTCAGACGCTGATTTGCCACCTTTTGCAGACAGGGAGATGGATGGCGCAGCGTAGGGTAGACACAGCCGGGGCTTCCGGCAGCGAGGCAATGTTTTTTATCTGTATAAATTATGTCGATTACGTGTTGTCGCGTTTGCAAATATTTTTGTAATTTTGTGGTGTCTTGTCTGCCGTTCCGCTTCTGTAGTGCAGCGTGGCAGCAGACCCTGTGGCCTTGTGTTATAGGCTTGCTGCTGAGGACATAGGGGCAGGGGTGAAGCTGAATGTGGCTTAATATGATTGAAACTGAGAATAAATAATATTGAGAAAAATGAAAAACCTGTTTATTTTATCATTCGTCTTATTGGCTTCCTTGGGCGCAGATGCAGCCAATGTGGATGTGAAGTCGCCCGACGGCAAACTCGTTGTCAGCATATCTGATGACGGCGGAAAGCCTGAGTATGAGGTGAATTACGACGGTACGGCCATGCTCGGCAGGTCGGCCCTCGGACTGAAAACTGATGTTGCCGACTTCACTTCGGGGCTGACAATCGTAGATTCTGAAGAAAGCAAGATAGACAAGAAGTATGATATAACGAGGACAAAGACAACGGCTGTGCATTATGTGGCCAACAGGCTCGACGTGGTTTTCAGAAAAGAAGACGGCAAGAAGATAAAGGTTACGTTCTGTGTGTCGGACAACGACCTTGCATATCGATACACCCTGCTGCCGATAGAGGGCAGCGACTGCCGCTGCGCCGTGGTATACAGTGAGGCGAGCAGCTTTAATTTCCCCGAAAACACCACCACGTTTCTGTGTCCGCAGATAGGTCCCATGACCGGATGGATGCGCACAAAGCCGAGCTATGAGGAAGACTATACGGCAGACGCGCCCATGAACGTGAAGTCGGCTTTTGGCCGTGGATACACCTTTCCGTGCCTGTTCCGCATCGGCAACGACGGATGGGCGCTGGTGAGCGAGACCGGTGTTGACGCCGGCTACTGCGGCTCACATCTCAGCGACTATGCCGAGGGCCGTGGCTACACGGTGGCTTTTCCCGACAAGGGCGAGAACAACGGATTCGGGAGCGAGTTTGCCGCCATTCCCGTGCCTGGCTCAACGCCGTGGCGCACCGTTACCGTTGGCAGGACGCTGAAGCCTATTGTTGAGACAACGGTGCCCTTTGATGTGGTTGAACCGAAGTATGAGGCTTCAACCGTCTACAAGCCCGGCCGCTACACTTGGAGCTGGCTGCTGTGGCAGGACAACTCGATCAACTACGACGACCAGGTGGCTTTCATCGATCTTGCTGCCGAGATGGGCTACGAGTATACGCTTGTTGATGCCGCATGGGACGTAAACATAGGGCGCGACCGCATGGCTGAGCTGAGCCGCTACGCGCAGTCAAAGGGCGTTAGTCTGCTGCTTTGGTATAACTCCAACGGCTTTGCCAACGACGCTCCGCAGTCGCCGCGCCACTGTATGAATACGGCCGTGGCACGCGAGCGCGAGATGAAATGGCTGAAGAGCATCGGCGTGAAAGGCATAAAGGTAGACTTCTTCGGCGGCGACAAGCAGGAGACGATGCGTCTTTATGAAGACATATTGAGCGATGCCAACCGCTACGGGCTGCAGGTGATATTCCACGGATGCACCATTCCGCGCGGCTGGGAGCGCATGTATCCCAATTATGTGGGCAGCGAGGCCGTGCTCGCATCAGAGAATGTATATTTCTCGCAGAGACACTGCGACCTCGAAGGCTTCGAGCTCACCATGCACCCCTTCTCGCGTAACGCCATTGGAAGCATGGACTGGGGCGGAGTGATAATGAAGCACCGCATGGGGCGCGGCACCGACAGCGGCAACTATCGCCGCACGACCGACGTGTTTGAGATGGCTACGGCCATAACCAATCAGGCAAGCGTGCAGTGTATAGCCGTTCAGCCCGACAATATCAGCAGTCTGCCACAGTTTGAGAAAGACTTTCTGAAGACCGTGCCTGTTGCATGGGACGAGACACGCTTTATCGACGGATATCCGACAAAATATGTTGTTATGGCCCGCCGCCACGGCAACGACTGGTATGTAGGCGGACTCAACGGCACCGGCAAGCCGATGACCTTGACCGTCTGTCTGCCCATGTTTGCCGGGCAGAAGGTGAAACTTTATGCCGACAACAAGAAGAAAAAGGGCGAGGCCATAGCTTCGTCTGCGCTTAAAACCGTGAAGGTTGACTCTAAAGGCATGCTCAAAGTTACCATGCAGCCTTTAGGAGGCATCATCGTAACTAAATAAGAGTTATTAAATCCGCCGCCGTGCGGCTCTCTGTGCCTGCCCAGACATTGTCCGAGGCAGGCATTTTTTATGTTTTCAAGTGGTTAATTACAGCTTATAAGGTAGAAACATGTTCACAGAATACAATCATAGTAATCAAAGAATGATATTGAAAAATTGTTCCGGCTGCTATGTTTTCATAAATTATCGTTATCTTTGTGAGGAAACTCAAAAACATTGATTATAATGGTAAAAATAACGGTTCAAAACACACAAATAAATGTTTTTCACAGGGAAGACCAAGATTACATATCCCTTACAGACATGGCTTCGGCAAAAGAAGGCGACAGCAGGTCGGCTGATGTCATTAAGAATTGGATAAGAAATCGTTATACAATAGAATTTCTTGGAACGTGGGAAATTATCCATAACCCAAATTTTAAAGTGGTCGAATTTGACCACTTTAGGAGAAATGCAGGTCTGCCGTCTTTTGTTCTTAGTGCTTCTGAATGGATAGAACGTACCGATGCCATCGGTATTTTTGTTAAAAAGGGACGTTATGGTGGTACGTATGCGCATAAAGATATTGCTTTTGAGTTTGGCTCTGCTATAAGTGTTACATTCAAGTTATATTTGATTGAAGAGTTTCAGCGTCTGAAGACCGACGAACTTCGTCAGTTGGGCTGGTCGGCTAAACGTGAACTGTCAAAAATCAATTACCGTATACATACAGATGCTATCAAGCATAATCTTATTCCAAATGAAGTTACTCAGAAACAAGCAAATGTTATTTACGCAAATGAGGCAGACGTATTGAATGTGGCTATGTTTGGAATTACAGCAAAACAATGGAGAGAAGCCAATCCTGATTTGAATGGTAATATTCGTGATTATGCTACCGTCAATGAACTTATCTGCCTGTCTAATATGGAGAACCTGAATGCTGTGTTTATAGAACAAGGCATTTCTCAAAGCGAACGGCTTATAAAACTTAACCAAATAGCCATTCATCAGATGAGTATATTGGAAAGTGATGATAATGGCGAGAGAAAATTATTGAAATAATTGAATGATTGGGTGTCATTGTATTTGTAGACGTTTATGGCTTGCTGATAGTATTTGTTTTCTTTTCATATCCAGAGGCGTAATGGCGCCGTCTGGATAATACGTTGTGATTGTTGTCTTAAAAAAAATACCAAAGTCTAAGGAAGTTATGTTCTTAGACTGTTTTGACATCCGGCAACCTTAATAATAAGTGGCAAGAAATTTTATAATCTTAGTCTTGTGAAAGGTTGTGAAAATTACCCATGTAAAGTTATAAATGTATTATCACACGCAATAATAAAATAAATTTCGTAACTTTGCAAATGAGATTATTAATTACTAACCAATATTCTTTTTATTAAAAAACATGATTAACAGATTTATTCTCAACGAAGTTTCTTACTTCGGAGCCGGTGCACGTAAGCAGTTGCCGGAAGTATTGGCGCGTCTTAATCTTCACAAGGCATTAGTTGCAACAGATAAAGGACTGTTGAAAGTTGGTACAGCAAAGATGGTTACCGACGTTCTTGATGAGGCCGGATTTGCATACGACATATACAGCGAGATAAAGCCCAACCCTACGGTTACTAACGTTAAGCAGGGCGTTGACGCATTCAAGGCGTCTGGTGCCGACTGCATCATCGCTATCGGCGGAGGCTCGTCTATGGACACTGCCAAGGGTATAGGCATCGTTGTTGCCAATCCTGAGTTTGCCGATGTTGTTTCGCTCGAGGGATGTGCACCTACAAAGAACAAGTCGGTGCCAATCATCGCGCTGCCTACAACAGCAGGTACAGGTGCCGAGGTTACCATCAACTATGTTATTATTGACGAAGAAAATCAGAAAAAGATGGTCTGTGTAGACCCTAACGACATTCCTGCCGTTGCCATTGTTGACCCCGAACTGATGTATTCTCTGCCGAAGGGACTCACTGCCGCAACGGGTATGGATGCTCTGACACATGCCATTGAGGGATATATCACAAAGGGCGCATGGGTTATGTCTGACATGTATGAGCTGCAGGCCATAAAGATGATAGCCGAGAATCTGCCTGTTGCCGTTGAGGAACCGCAGAATCCTGTAGGACGTGAGGGCATGGCTCTGGCTCAGTATATCGCCGCTCAGGCATTCTCTAACGTAGGTCTTGGCCTTGTTCACGGCATGGCTCACCCGATGGGCTCGCTCTTTGATGTTCCCCACGGAGTTGCCAACGCGCTGCTTCTGCCCACGATTATGGAGTTCAATATGCCTTGCTGCATAGAGAAATATGGTGTCATTGCACGTACAATGGGTGTTGACACTACGGGCATGACTGCCGAGGAGGCTGCACAGGCTGCATGCGATGCTGTCAAGGCATTGGCCATCCGTGTGGGCATACCTCAGCATCTGTCTGATCTTGGCATTAAGGAGAGCGACATTCCCGCCCTCGCCGCTCAGGCCATTGCCGACGTATGTACTCCGGGTAACCCGCGTGACGTTACGGAGGAGCAGATCGTTGAACTGTACAAGAAGGTGCTTTAATTAGAAAAGTATCATAATAATAAAGGAACACCAGGCGCCTGGTGTTCCTTTATTTTGTTTTTTATCCAGCCTGCATTTGTCTGACTGAAACTATAGTGTCCCGTATTTTTCTGCAACAGACTTTGCCGCAACATATCCCATTGTCCATGCCGCCTGAAGGTTGAAGCCTCCTGTTACGGCGTCAACGTCGAGCACTTCGCCTGCAAAATATAGTCCTTCGTGGCTTTTGCATTCAAGAGTCTTTGCGCTGATGTTGCCCAGGGCAACGCCGCCGCAGGTAACAAACTCTTCCTTAAACTTGTTCTTGCCGTCTATTCTGTATCTGTCGTTTGTCAGTGTGGCCACAAGGCGGTTGCGGCCCTTGCTGCCCAGTTCGGCCCATCTCATTTCTGGTTTTAGTCCGCTCTGTGTCAGCAGATGCTCCCACAGGCGGCTGTTTAGGTGTGCAGGGTATATGTTCGAAATCTGTTTCTGCTTGTTTTCGGCAGCCATCTCGCTTATCATGTCTGCCACCTCCGGCTCATTCATGTCACCAAACCAGTTTATCCACAGCTCCGCCTTGTATTCGGCATCATGCAGAATGCGTGCGGCGTATGACGAAAGGCGCAGAATGGCTGGTCCGCTCATGCCCCAATGGGTAATCAGCAGCGGTCCGGTGGCTCTCAGCTTGGTGCCGGTGAGGCCTGAGGTAACGTCGTTTACGACGGTGCCCATCAGTTTGGTGACATTGTTTTTCGGCAGACACACGCTGAACAGCGACGGTACAGGCTGTACGATGTCGAGGTTGAGGCCTCGCAGAAAATCAAGTCCACTTGTCTTCGGACTGCCTCCTGTTGTTACCAACACGATGTCGGCATGTTCTTCCGGTGCGTCGCTTCCGCTGAAACTTATGCTGAAACGGCAGCCGTCATTGTTGTTTATTTCATTCTCGGAGATGTGTTCAATCTTGCTTACCCTGTGCCGTGTCTTTATCTTTACGCCTCTATGGTGCATCAGCCGTGTTAGTGTGCCGACAATTTCCATGGCGTCCTGCGATACAGGAAACACGCACTGGTCGTCTTGCGTTACGAGTCTTACCCCATTGCTCTCAAACCATTTGAAGGCGTAAACATTACTAAACTCGCGCAGAAGGCGCTTCATCAGTCGTGAGCCGCGCGGATAAACAGCCTCGATACTCCTCACATCCCTGAACGAGTTGGTCAGGTTGCAGCGTCCGCCGCCCGTTACGGCCACCTTTGCCAGCAGCTTGTTTCCGCTCTCATATACGGTTACGCATGCTTCGGGCATGCGCTCTTTCAGGCATATTGCGGCAAAGCATCCCGCCGCGCCGCCGCCTATTATGGCAATCCTTGTTGTCATTATGGGCTTATGTCTTATTTTTCTTCTTTCTTATATACAAATTTTTCTATGTCTACGTGTCCTCCCGGCTGTTTCGTGGCATAGTTAAACAGGGCATATCTTGTGCCCATGAACAGGCGGCGGTAGTCGAATTTCATCTTAAATTCTCCGCCTATAGCCGTCCATTTCTTTCCGTCGGTGCTGTAATAGAATGTGGCTATGTCGCGTCCGAGGTTGAAGTCGCCGTCGATGCGCAGGAAAATCCTGTTGCCTGTTATGCTTATGCGTGCCTTCTCCTGCGTGTCAACACTGCTCACGAGATGCTCCTTCTCTGTAAGGTTTACCTGAGTCTGCATTACGGTCAGCCATGTCTTGCTGTTGTCCTTCTCTATTGCCATTATGCCCGAGTGGCCGTTGAATGCGGCAAGTCCGGCGCGGTCGCCGTCTCTCATGCCGCTGAAGTCAATCTCTATATAAGCGCTGCATTTAGGTCCTTCCATGCGCTGGGTCAGCGTGTTGGGCGCCATATACAGATTGTCGACCACTCTACATGTGGTCAAACGCAGGCGTCCGTCGGATAACTTCCAAAAATCATTGGCCGGATTATGGTTCCATTGCCAGTGCTTCAGGTCGAGCGTGTCGCCGTTGAAGTTGTCGCTCACCACCATGTCTATGTCTTTACAGCCCTGCACAGGCTTGTTCATCACGAAAGGCACCTTGCCGTTCACGTTGCCGAGCATAGGCCATCCGTCGGTCCAGCGGCACGGCATGAGCAGCGGCACGCGGCCTACGGCTCCGCGGTCCTGGAAGATGAAGCCATACCAGTTGCCGTGTCCGTCGTCAACGATGGTGCCCTGTCCGGCGTAGGGGAAACCGGCAAAATTGTCTTCAAGTATCACCATCTTCTCATAAGGTCCTGTTATCTTGTCGGCACGATAACACAGCTGTCGGCGCGGCTTGTCCTTCGGCCATGAAATCATGAGCAGATAATAGCGTCCGTCGTGCTTTATCACGCGACTGCCTTCGAGCAGATTGTTCTCCTCTTCGTCGCGCACGTTGAGCGTGATGTCCACGCCGCCCTCCTTCTTGGCCGTAAGGTCGGCGTTGAGTTCGGTCAGTTTGCCTGTTCCGCTGAACACATACACGCGCCCGTCATCGTCGAAGAACAGCGATGCGTCGTGAAAGTGGGGCAGGCGAGAGTGCAGCGTCCATCCCTTGCGCGGGTCTTTCGTTGTGTAGACAAATGAGCGGAACGGCTCGTCGTTGGGCGAGAACAGGGCATAGAATGTGCCGTTGTGGTATCTTATCGACGTGGCCCATTGTCCGCGTCCGTACACTGTGCCGCCCTGCATATTATATTTTGGCGTTTCGTCGAGCCTGTCGAAGAGATAGCTCACCGTCTCCCAGTTTACCAAATCCTTAGAGTGCATTATCGGTGCGCCCGGCATAAGATGCATTGTGGTTGTTACGAGCCAGAAGTCGTCGCCCGTGCGTATCACGTCAGGGTCGGGCATATCCGCCCACACCACGGGATTCTTGAACGTCTCTTGTGCATAGGCCAGTGTGGCGGCAAGCATTATGGTCAGCGATATAAATAGTTTTTTCATGGTATTTGTCTTTTTCCGTTTTGTTTCCCTATATCTTGTCAGGCATATTATTTAATTGTATTTCTCATCAGAGTGGCTTAAATGTTATGTAAGGCACTGCTGATGTTACGTTTCTGCAAAGTTACAAATTTAATTTTACATTATTGCCGTTAATGTCTTTATTCTGTTTCAAAGTGTTGCATTGCATGCAGATAATGTTTCTGTTTTTTGCTTTTTGGCGCAAAAATAGGTGCCTTTAATCTTGTGTAACATTGATAAAAATGTAGGAATGTAGCCCAGGTACGTCCACATAAAGGTATTGCCGCTTTTATAATAATTTGAATGCTTGTCGCACCTGGGGTGCCTCCCTGCGTTATTGATAGTTATGTTGATAATTATAAAAGAAAAGGGGCGGATAAAATTACTTATCCGTCCCTTCTTTTAAGAAATGTTCGATTATGCATATTTATCCTTAGTTTCTGAACATCAGTCCTGCGCCGTTGGCGTCGATTATTATCGGCTTCTCGCGGCTAACCTCCTCAGCAAGAAGTTTCTTTGAGAGGTCGTTGAGCACATACTCCTGTATGGCTCTCTTTACAGGACGGGCACCGAACTCAGGGTCGAAGCCTGCGTCGGCAAGCCAGTTGATGGCTGCGTCGGTGTATTCGAGAGTGAAGCCCTGCGGTTCAAGCATCTTCCTGATTGCGTTCATCTGCAACTTAACCACTCCGGCAATCTGCTCCTTAGTCAGCGGCAGGAACATTATTATGTCGTCGATACGGTTGAGGAACTCAGGACGTATGGTCTTCTTCAGCAGCGTCATCAGCTGGTTGTTGAGCATCGACTGCTCATGGCTGTCGAGTTTTCCGCCGTGCTTCTCCAAGTCTTCACGTATCAGCTGGCTTCCAAGGTTAGAAGTCATGATGATGATAGTGTTCTTGAAGTTTACGGTACGTCCCTTGTTGTCGGTCAGACGGCCGTCGTCGAGCACCTGAAGCAGGATGTTGAACACATCCGGGTGGGCCTTCTCAATCTCGTCGAAGAGCACAACCGAATAAGGTTTGCGCCTTACTGCCTCGGTGAGCTGTCCGCCCTCGTCGTAGCCTACGTATCCCGGAGGCGCTCCGATAAGACGGCTGACGCTGAACTTTTCCTGATATTCGCTCATGTCTATTCGCGTCATCATGGTCTCATCGTTGAACAGATATTCGGCCAAGGCCTTTGCAAGCTCTGTCTTACCTACACCGGTAGTGCCGAGGAAGATGAACGAAGCTATCGGGCGCTTCGGGTCTTGCAGTCCGGCGCGGCTGCGGCGAACGGCGTCGCTCACTGCCGTTATGGCCTCTTCCTGACCTATAACACGTTTGTGCAGTTCCTCCTCAAGGTGCAGCAGCTTCTCGCGCTCGCTCTGCATCATTCGTGTTACGGGTATTCCCGTCCAGCGGCTTACCACCTCAGCAATATCGTCGGCAGTAACTTCCTCGCGCACCATTGCCTCGCCGCCCTGCGTGTTGCGCAGCTGATCCTGAATGTTCTTGATGTCGTCTTCAAGTTTCTTCAGACTGCTGTAGCGTATCTCTGCCACACGCTCATAGTTGCCTTCACGCTCGGCGCGTTCAGCCTCAAACTTCAGCTGCTCTATCTGCTGCTTGTCCTGCTGAATCTTGTTGACGAGAGCCTTCTCGCCTTCCCATTTGGCACGGAACACCTTTTCCTGATCTTTCAGTTCGGCAATCTCTTTGTCGAGCTGTTCAATCTTCGGCTGGTCGTTCTCACGCTTGATAGCCTCGCGTTCAATCTCGAGCTGTTTCAGCTTACGCGTAATCTCGTCGAGTTCCTCAGGCACAGAGTCGCGCTCCATTCTCAGCTTAGCCGCAGCCTCGTCCATAAGGTCGATTGCCTTATCAGGCAAGAAACGGTCGCTGATGTAACGCTCCGACAGTTTGACTGCTGCTATGCAGGCATCATCCTGAATACGCACCTTGTGGTGGTTTTCGTAGCGCTCCTTCAGGCCACGCAGTATGCTTATTGCGCTAAGCTCGTCAGGCTCGTCAACCATGACGGTCTGGAATCTCCTTTCAAGAGCCTTGTCCTTCTCAAAATACTTCTGATATTCATCCAGCGTCGTCGCACCGATCGAACGCAATTCACCACGAGCTAAAGCAGGTTTCAGGATATTGGCGGCATCCATCGCACCTTCGCCCTTACCGGCACCGACCAATGTATGGATCTCATCGATAAAAAGAATGATTTCCCCATCCGATTTAGTCACTTCACCCACTACAGCTTTCAAACGTTCTTCAAATTCGCCCTTATATTTGGCCCCGGCAACCAAAGCTCCCATATCCAAAGAGAAAATCTGTTTCGATTTCAAATTTTCCGGTACGTCACCCCGGACGATACGATGAGCAAGCCCCTCGGCAATCGCCGTCTTACCAACACCCGGTTCACCAATCAAAATCGGGTTGTTTTTCGTACGACGACTCAGGATCTGAAGTACACGGCGAATTTCGTCGTCACGACCGATCACCGGATCCAACTTGCCGCTACGGGCACGTTCGTTCAGATTGATCGCATATTTCCCCAGTGCATCATATGTGTCTTCGGCCGACTGGCTGGTTACTTTATTCCCTTTCCGCAATTCTTCAATCGCCTGGCGTAATTCATTCTCCGTCATACCGGCATCTTTCAGAATTTGAGAAGCAGTGCTCTTTTCCGTGAACAAGGCCAAAATAATCGGCTCCAAAGACACATACTGGTCTCCCATTTTGGATGAATAGCCGATTGCTTTCTGCAAAACAGTATTTGCTTCACTTGACAGGTAAGGTTCTCCGCCTGATACCTTCGGTAGCGAACTGATCTGCGCATCCAATACACGATTCAGATTCTGGATATTGACACCCAGTTTCTGGAAGATGAAATTGGTCACACTTTCACCCGTCATAATGACACCTTTCAGCAAATGTACGGCTTCGATCGCCTGCTGCCCATTCTGGGTAGCAAGTTGCACGGCTTGCTGGACGGCCTCCTGTGCTTTAATTGTAAAATTGTTTAAATTCATATAGTTATACTCCTTTCAATTCTATTTTTATTTCTAAATTTCCACAGACATTCCTACAAAACAAGTACCAGAAACAAAATATGTCATTTTGTCATATATTTTAAAACTTCGCATTAAAAAGAGCCTGTCGAACAGTCTCGTTTCACGCCGTTTTTTACATGTTTTCGGAAAAAGAACAAGACGGCTGGGAAAAAGGTTTACTTTTACCTCGTCAAGACAGGGCTTTTTCTACTTATAGAATTTCAGGAATATAAATTTAAGAAATATCTTCGGCAATAGTGTATCCTAATTCCCGGTCATCATTCTTATCTTGGAAAAGATAGGCATTCCCTTCAGGAGATTCAATATAATAAAGGTTTGTATAAACAAAATCGGGATTGTCCCGTTTCAGGACTCTGGCCACATTATCAGGGACTTTTGTATCTAAACTGATTTCATTCCTTGTCTCTTTCCAAAAATAATAATCAGTTTCAACCTCTCCTCTAAAAGAAACAAATTTAAGGGTGTCGTTATGAAGGACAAAATAATCATAATATCCTCCATTATTCTGATATCCTCTAATTTCAGAACCGTCATATTTCTTATAGATAAAGTCAAAATGAGCTTTCGACAAATCAACAAACCAAGTAGAGTCATTCGGTGTTCATGTATATATAGCCAAGAACATCCCATCATCATTCAAACCTTTGTGTCAGTCATTTTCCAAATATCACCCACATACCAGATCGAAAATTCATTTTGATCTTTATCCATAAAATCTATTTGAGAAAAATTCGAATATTCCTAATAATTCAGGGAATCCTACAATCGCATTTTTTGATAAAATTCTTCAACAACTTCGACAAAAGCCTCTGGCAACCGTCTCAACACTTCGATTTCCCAATCTTCAGACATTCCATAAAAAGCTTCTGCTATCCCTCCCGTAATGCAGGCCAACGTGTCTGAATCGCCACCGAGATAAATGACCAAACGAATTGCAGTTTCAAAATCCGTACTTTCCAAAAAAGCGACAATCGCCTCCGGGACAGTTCCCTGACAACTTGGGTTAAAGCAATAGTCCGGCCGGATCTCGTCACAGGAAAAATTCAAATCATATAAAAAAGTCGTTTCAATGTATTCCCGGATAGCTTGCTTGCTTTTTCCTGTACGAGCCAGATAGATGGCAGCAGCCACAGCTTGAGCCCCTTTGATCCCTTCCGGATGGTTATGGGAAACGGCAGCCGTTTCTTCAGCCACTTGCAATGTTTTTTCCAATGAACCAAAAGCCCACCCAACTGCGCTAACCCGCATAGCCGAACCATTCCCCCAACTGTTATAAGGCTGTGGATTCGTTTCACAAAGCCATTGCCCGAAACGTGCTCCATAGCCTCCCATCGGACACGGAAACTCCCTGCCATAACGATGCATAACTTGCACGAGATTCCCTCCATACAATAGCCAGTCAGTCACGGCGACCGTCATAATCGTGTCGTCCGTATAATTGCTTTTCCTGGTAAATAACGGAAAAACCGTTGTCTTTATATTATCAAACTCATATACGGAACCGATAATATCTCCGGCTATTGCTCCTATCATATTACTCTCATTTTTATTCGGACATAAAAATACAAAACAACCTCCTATATCTCAAACAGAAAGTGAAGTGACTTTCCAGCCTGAAACCTTCCGGCGGCATTACCCGCATAAATCTCTCCACCCGTGAGCGTCAACTTCTTCACCGGAGCTCCGGTTTTAAAATCCAAGTCTTTGAAATTGATCCAAAAAATATCGGGGCTAAGCGTTGACTCGAAATAATACACTTTATTTTTTTGATCCGCTACCGTACGCCAGCGAGTCGAAGCAATATTAGGCTGTTCGGGGATAGAGATTCCCAAAGGAACCGAAACATTGCGCATCACACTAAAAACTCCGGCAACAGCCTGCCTGAAATTATCGGTTTGCGGTAATGCCTGGATATAAAACGATGCACGGACAAAGCGATCAGAAGCACGGTTTGTCCCGGGTAGCATAACCAGACCGCCAATCTCTTTCCAGTAATCATTCAAAGTCAACTGTTTGTCATAGGTAGGGGAATTTGTCATTATCTGGCATTCTCGTCCCTCATGAATAATCAGATTGCCGTTGATATATTCAAAGATGGCACTATTCCCGGTCGCATCCGAAATCGAGAGGTGCAAAGTCGATTTTGCTCCGTTAGGTAAATCAGGGTCATCGATACGGAAAGTTTCCAGGCTCAATTCATTCACAGCTTCGTCCACCGTCGCAAAATTATCCAAGACATATTGTGTCCAGATGCTCAATCCCATCACCGGACGACTATCATTCGGACGATGATAAGAGGATTCGGTCAAGAAAAGCAAGTTCGCCACCAGGCCTTTCTCATTCATACCGTCACAAACTCCGATATCATATCCGGCAGTCACGACACTCCCATATTTGGAAGTCCACGTCACCGTATTGTCCGTAATCCCTCCCCGTTTCTCCATTCCCCGAGGGAAAAGGTAAATATTCGATTGCGGATCCTCTTTCCAATCCATCGTCCGCCCTGTCACGATCATATCATCCGGTCCCAGATAGACCGCACGCGTACAAGCTTTGTTTTGCTCTGCAAAAAACATCATGCCTAAAGCTACCACTGAAAAGACGGCTAACTTATTTCTTTTTGCCATAACTATAATTTTAAATATGTCCAAACTATATTTATAACAGGGATATGAGAATGATAGTTCCAGTTGTTCAGAACAACTTGTAACAGAATAAAATCAACAATACCCCCTTTTTGTACCATTTTTCTATTTCATCGAAAATTCCGATCCATACTGTTCTTACGTTTTGGCAAGATTAGGATGCCCTATTAATTCAATTTAGATGGGAAAGAGGTGTCATTTTGATAACTGTGCCGAAAGTTTCCTCCCTGTGAAAAAGGAGAAATTATATTTTGGTGAGGTTACCTCACTGAAAATATGTCAATAGAAGAAAATACATTACATTTGTCTTATCATTAAAATAAGTATTAGGAGATGAAAATTATAACATACAATGTAAACGGCCTGCGTGCCGCCGTAGGAAAAGGATTGCCCGAATGGCTGGCACAAGAACAACCCGACGTACTTTGCCTGCAGGAGACCAAGTTACAACCAGAACAATATCCAGCCGAAGCATTTGAAGCACTTGGCTACAAAGCGTGGCTTTTCAGTGCACAGAAGAAAGGCTACAGCGGAGTCGCAATCCTGAGCCGCCGAGAACCGGACCATGTAGAATATGGAATGGGAATCGAAAAATACGATAACGAGGGGCGTTTCATCCGGGCCGATTTCAGGGATCTGTCGGTGATCAGCGTTTACCACCCTTCGGGTACGAGCGGCGATGAGCGTCAGGCATTCAAGATGGAATGGTTGGAAGATTTCCAGAACTATGTAATGGAACTACAAAAATCGCGTCCGAAACTGATCTTATGCGGAGACTACAATATCTGCCACGAACCGATTGATATTCATGACCCGGTACGCAATGCGACGAACAGCGGCTTCCTTCCGGAAGAACGGGAATGGATGACTCGTTTCCTGGATGCCGGCTATATTGACACGTTCCGCCTCCTCAACCCGGACAAACAGGAATATACTTGGTGGAGTTATCGTTTCAGCGCTCGTGCCAAAAACAAGGGCTGGCGTATTGACTATTGCATGGTCAGCGAACCGATGAAAGCACAAGTGGAAAAAGCGTATATTTTAAATGAGGCTGTTCATTCGGATCATTGCCCGGCAGTGATCGAGGTGTCGTAAATCAAATTCCGCACTGCCTCTTGATAATCTGCCAACCGGGAACTTTTCAATATTTTTTTCCGGAGCCGTTTCTCTGCATCCGGCAACAGGTAATCCCAAAGGGTCTTCATCTTGTCGAGTACCTGGTGTTCGCCTCCCTCCAGACGGAAAGAATAGCCCGCTAACAGTAAGGTATGGAAAGCAGACAACTTCTCTATCTTCTCCTGAGCGGTAAGCGGGGTATCGGATATATATTCCGTTGCCAGCCAAGGAGAAGACAACAGACCACGTCCGATCATGATACCTTTCAAACGGGGAAAACGTCTGGTTAACGAACGAATATCCGGCAAAGTCCGGATGTCTCCATTATAGAAAAGCGGAAGCGTGCATGAATCATAAAATCGGGAAAAGGCACTCAGGTCAGTCTTCCCTTTATATTGCTGCGTACCGATCCTGGGATGCAATGTGAGATGTGTGAGGGGCAATCCGTTCAAAAAAGGAAGAAGCGCTTGCGCCTCCTCAGGAGAATCCCAACCTAACCGCAGTTTGACCGAGAATTGTATCTCCGGGAATTCAAAAATCGTTTCCAACAACACTTTCACCTCATCCGGATAAGGCAGGATACCCACTCCCCGATGTTGTCGTGCCTGCATCGGGAAAGGACAACCCAAATTAATATCAGCACGCCGGTACCCTGATTCACGAAACAAACCGGCAATCCGGCGGAACTCTTCGGGCGAAGCTGCGATCATCTGGGGAACAAGTGAGGCGGATGTATTTGCTTCCGGTACAAGATCCCGCAACTCCTTATTGCGAAAGCCAGTCTTTTCGAGACGGACAAACGGAGTGTAATAGGTTTCGACACCTCTGAATATTTGTGCATGTGCTTCCCTATAAACCGAGTCGGTATAACCCTGCAATGGGGCAAAATGAATAACATACGGTTCCATCATTCCGGAAACATTTCAGTGAAAAGTGAATGAAGACGTGCTTTGGCCTCTTCAAAATCCTGCTCCATCCCCATCTCTTTCTCAAGCGAAGTAACCCCTTTATCTTTGAAGCCGCAAGGGTTGATCAAAGAGAAGTAATCCAAGTCGGTATTTATATTCAAAGCAAAACCGTGCATGGTGACAAAACGGCTGCTTTTCACACCGATCGCACAAATCTTACGGGCTTTTCTCGGTACACCAGGATCAATCCACACACCTGTAGCTCCCGCGAGCCGCTCCCCTTTAATGCCATAGATAGCTAAAAAGCGGATAATGGTTTCTTCCAACCTGTCGATATATTGCTTGAGTCCCAACTTCCAGGTATCGAGATCGAAGACCGGATATCCGGTAATTTGTCCGGGACCGTGATACGTGATATCCCCTCCCCGGTTGATATGGTAGAAAGAGATACCCCGCTGCACAAGCTGTTCTTCCGGGATCAGTAGGTTGGTGTCCTTACCACTTTTTCCAATAGTCAGTACCGGCTGATGTTCGCAGAAAAACAACCGGTTTTCCCCGGTCCTGCCTTGTGCTTTCGCTTCCAACAAGGCGTTGAAAGCAATCGTCTGGCGTTCCAATGCCTTCTCATATTCGATACGTCCGAGGTCGTGATATATAAAATGACTCATATGATTATCGTTCTTATGTAAATATTTTTTTCGGGCAGACGGACCGTCGTGTCGGATTCCGCCCGGAGCTTCTTCCGTCTACGCACCTTCCTACTGCCGGATTCAGAATCGGGATCACCACTGTCATACCCCATTTCGATCTTAAGCAGTTTCCCCATCAGCGACATGATCTTCGTCTGCCGTTTCAGCATATAAGGAGAAGGTTTTGCAGAGTTGAACTTGCGGGGATTCGGCAAGGTCGCAGCGATCAAAGCCGCTTCCGCCTTTGTCAGTTTATAGGCCGGCTTTTTGAAATGAGCCTGTGCGACTGCTTCAGCACCATAAATACCGTCTCCCATTTCGATCGAGTTCAGATAAACTTCCATGATACGTTCTTTCCCCCAAATCCATTCGATCAGGACGGTGAAATAAGCCTCGATGCCTTTGCGCAAATAAGTCCTTCCGGGCCAGAGAAACACGTTCTTGGCAGTCTGTTGCGAGATAGTGCTCGCTCCTCGTACACGTTTGCCTTTTTCGGCATCGGCACGGGCTTTCTGAATCTGTATCATATCGAAACCGTCATGGTCGAGAAAAAGATTGTCTTCCGAAGCCACGACCGCCTGTGCCAATGGCTGGGCAATTTGTTTCAAAGGCATCCATTTGTGTTCCAGCTTGATGGGCTTGCTATCCCGCACCTGTTCATAGACGCGGATGAACATCAGCGGAGTGTAGTAAACAGGTATGAACTTATATGCCACCACAGCCAACAAACTAGAAACAAACAGGAACAGCAACAGGTTCCGGCTTCCTATCAGTATTTTTTTCAATATGCGCATCGATTCTTGTCTTTTCGGACAGCAAACTTACGGATTTATTTCCAATATTGTTCCATCTGCTCTAGTGTCCTACCCTTTGTTTCGGGAACGAATTTCCAGATAAATAGGGCAGCCAGAACTCCCATGACACCATAAACCCAGTAGGCCATGCCATGATTGAACGTATCGGTCAGATACTGGTTCTTATCGAGCATCGGGAAAGTCCAGGAGACAAGGAAATTGGCAATCCACTGCCCGGCAACGGCAATACTCATAACAGTCGAACGGATCGTATTCGGGAAAATCTCTGCCAGCAATACCCAACAGACCGGCCCCCACGACATCGCGAAACCAGCCGTGTACACCAACATACAAACCAACGAACCGATACCGACAGAATGCGTATAGAAAGTCGTCCCCAAGATCATCATCGAGACGGCCATGACCAATGCTCCGATAATCATCAACGGACGGCGACCGAACCGATCGACCGTAAAGATAGCCAGCACGGTAAAAGAGAGGTTCACCGCTCCTACCACGATCTGTTGTAACAAGGCGGCATCAGTGGCGGCCCCCATTGTCTTAAAGATCTCCGGCGCATAATACAACACGACGTTGATCCCGACAAACTGCTGGAAACCGGACAAAAGGACACCGACAAATATGATCAGCACGCCGAATGAACGCACCGGGAAGACCAGAGATACAAAAAAGCTACCAATCAAAGCGATCTCCAAAGCACTCGTGTTTCCAGCCAGTTCCAATGCTCCATACAAAAGCAGAACCAACACCAGCCACATCCCCATAAACAGAAAATAGGGACGCATGGAGGGTTCCTGTTTCCTGAAACTTTCTTTTATTTCCACCAATTCAGGTGCTGCTCTTTCTTTTCCCATCAAACGATCCAATACAGACAGTGCCTTATCCATCTTACCGCGCATCACCAAATAACGAGGCGTTTCCGGTACAAACATCAGAAGGGCCAGAAAGAGCAAAGCCGGGACGATTTCGGACGCGAACATCCAACGCCAGCCGATCGTATGCAACCAGGCGGCATCTCCCTGCAACGCGATACTGTAATTCACAAAATAGACGACAAGCATACCGAAAATAATCGCGAACTGATTCCATGACACCAGATTTCCTCGTTTCTCCGCCGGGGCCATCTCAGCAATATACATCGGGGAAACCATAGAAGCCAAACCGACTCCTACTCCTCCGACAATCCGGTAAAGCACAAAAAGGTACATGAACGTGTGATCTCCGCTACCAGGCATCCCGACAAACAACTCCGGCCACGCCGAACCGATTGCCGACAACAAAAACAGGATGGCAGCCAACACAAGCGTAGGTTTCCGTCCATACCGCTGGCTGATCCAACCGGCAAAAGAAGCACCTAAGATACAACCGATCAGAGCGCTGCTCACAACGAATCCTTCAAGCGCATTTGCCTGATCCAATGGTAGCCCGAAAGGTTCGATAAAGAATTTACGCAGCGATTCAACCGTCCCGGATATCACCGCTGTATCATATCCGAATAATAATCCCCCCAATGTCGCCACGAGGGTAATTCCAAAAATGTAATAGTTGTTGTTTTTCACGATAGAGATTCATATAGGTAAATAATGTTTTATCCGTTACTTTTGGTTTGATTCAAAAGTAACGGATAAAACATTATTTATATGTTATTAAATGTACTGATTGATAATCATCTCATACAATTCCTGCTTCCCGCTGATTTGCTTCGGTTCGCCAGAGGCAAGAGCGATTGTACGCAGGTCTTCGAGGAGAAGTTTACCTTCTTCAAACTTCTT
>ENA-OPSY01000397-OPSY01000397.1-human-gut-metagenome-genome-assembly--contig:-NODE-397-length-31977-cov-9.431364_pt1 | contig 31977 bp, 30 predicted proteins | sample MGYA00241464_ERZ501920 | MGnify/ENA primary metagenome ERZ501920 (study PRJEB25962, sample SAMEA2042396) | human gut metagenome | biome: human gut; feature: human-associated habitat; material: faeces...
ATGCAGAAAGAATTATTCGAGAAGATCGCTGTTGGTCAGACCGTAGAAGGTGTTGTTAAGAATGTAACTGATTTCGGTGCATTTATCGACCTTGGCGGCGCTGACGGTCTGCTTCACATCTCTGAGATGTCCTGGGGCAGAGTTGAGAACCCGAAGAAGGTTTTCAAAGTAGGCGATAAAGTAAAAGCTCTGATCAAAGATATCAACGGCGAGAAGATCGCTCTGAGCTTAAAGTTCCCGGAGAGCAATCCGTGGGCAAACGCAGCTGAGAAATATGCTGTAGGCAACGTAGTAGAAGGCAAGGTAGCACGTATGACTGATTTCGGCGCATTCGTTGAGCTGGAGCCAGGTGTAGATGCACTTCTTCACGTATCCCAGATTTCCAGAGAGCACGTTGCTAAACCTGCTGATGTACTGTCAATCGGACAGGAGATTGAAGCTAAGGTTGTTGACTTCAACGGAGAAGACAAGAAGATCAGCCTGAGCATGAAAGCTCTTGAGGCACCGGCTGAGGAAGCTACAGAAGAATAATTTATCATAATCATGATGTTCAGACACCGTCCCTGTATAAGTTTATATAGGGACGGTGTTTTTGCAGTTATTTGCAATAAAGGGAGATGAAAGAGAAATATGACAGACCACGGTTTATTTGATATCCACTGCCACCTGATTCCGGGAGTGGACGACGGAGCACAGGACCTGGAGGAAACCCGCAGACTGCTCCGCATGGAATATGAACAGGGAGTTAGAAACATTATCGCAACCCCTCATTACAGAGATCAGATGTTTGATACATCCATCCGCACCATCCGCAGCCAGTTCGCTCTGGTGGAGAAATGCGTACAGGAATTCAATCAGGAGCTTGCTAAGGAAGACAGAATGAGAATATACCTGGGCTGTGAATTCCATGCAAACATGCAGATGAGCAGAATGCTGGATGAGGGAAGAGTCAGTACAATGGCAGATTCCGGTTATGTTCTGGTAGAATTCTCAGGAAATGCAGAATACAGCTACATAGAAGACCGCCTCCGCAGCCTTATCATCGTAGGCTACCGCCCCATCATTGCACATGTAGAACGCTGCGACAACATCTGGGGTGACCTGGAACTGATCAGGGACCTGGCACAGATGGGCGCCTATATGCAGGTAAATGCAGACAGCATTCTGGGAAAAAGCGGATTTTATACAAAAAGATTCTGCAGGAAGCTGATGAAAGGAGACCTCCTTCACTTCGTAGGCTCTGACTGCCACGACAGTCGGTACAGGATCTGCCGCACAGGAGAAGCATACAGAAAAGTCGCCAGCAAAATGGGACAGGAATATGCTGACAAAATTTTTATTGAAAATCCTTCCACAATTGTAAAAAATGGGGAAAACAGAAGAAAATTTGTCAAATACACTTGAAGAATGTCAGAAATCATATTACAATCTATAAAGTACGGACCGGCCTGTAACTCCGGTTTGATCATATAAGGAAGGAGAACCAAGAATTTGATAAAAGAGGCAAAGAATACCCGGGAAAATCCTGCGCAGCCTGTGGTCACTGAGACGATCATACAGCAGGAAGACACCATAGACCTTGTGGAACTTTTCTGGGTACTGGTCAATCATTGGAAAATTATCCTGCTGACCATGCTGATCACAGCAATGCTGGCAGGTGTCTATTATCTGGTGGGGGTGAAACCATCTTATCAGGCGGACGCATCCATTTTTATCACAAACAATGAATCCGTGATCACAGTTTCTGACCTGCAGCTGAGTTCAGAGCTTACAGAGGACTATGCGAAGATCATCAAGAGCCGTAATGTTCTCAAACAGGTCATCAAAGAGCTGGATCTGGATCTGGATTACAGAGGACTCAGTAAACTGGTCAGTGTAACGAATCCGGACAATTCCCATATTATTACCATCACAGTTACCTGCGGTGACGTGGAACTGTGCAGAGATATTGCAAACAGTCTGATGAATATCGGACTGGACCGTATTTACCAGGTGGTAGGAAGCAGCGAACCTACAGTTATCGATTACTCAGAGGCAGAGGCAGTGGATGAGATCACTCCTGCACTGACAAAATATCTGGCGATTGGACTTCTGCTGGGACTTATCGCAGCCTGTGGACTAATCTGCGTACGTTACATGACAGACACCACATTAAAGACAGAGGATGACCTGAAGAGATATCTGGATATCCCAGTGCTCAGTGTGGTTCCTTATTACGAAGAGAAGAAAGAGTAGAAGATGGACAGAGAAGATAACAATATTGAATCCCTGTTTCAGGATCTTGTGAAAGAATCCGGATATACGGGAAGACAGACAGAGGTAATACATCCACATGTATCAGATGTATCTTTCCACGTAAATGAGGCCATCAATGTTCTGCGTGGAAACATCCAGTTAAGTGGAAGCAATATTAAAACAATAGCTGTAACAAGTTCCGTTGCTAATGAGGGTAAATCATCAATAGCTTTCCGCCTGGCAAAGAGCATGGCAGGGCTTGAGAAGAGGATCCTCTTTATAGACTGCGATATCCGTAATTCTACCATACAGAACAGATATGATATTGTAGGTGAGAAGAAGGGATTAAGCGAATACCTGTGCGGAAATATCAGCAAAGAGAAGATCATCTACCGCACAGATGACAAATACCTTGACATGATCTTTACAGGTGCAGTGGCACCAAACCCAAGTGAGCTGGTATCAGGTCCGCTATTTGCAGAGCTGATGGAATTCGTGCGAAGCGTTTATGATTATGTGATCGTAGACACTCCGCCGCTGAATCTGGTTATCGACGGGCTGTTGATCGCCAAGCAGTGCGACGGAACTGTCCTTGTTGTGGAGAGCGGAAAGACAGACAGGGCACAGGCTGATAAGGCGAAGCAGCAGATACAGTATGCAGGTATCCGTCTCCTCGGCGCAGTGCTGAACAAAGCGCCGGTTTATGAGAAACATTATGGCTATGGATATGGCTACGGTTATGGTTACGGCTATGGCTATGGAAAGAGCGCTAAGAAGAATGAGAAAGAAAAGAAGAAATAACCCTGTAAATAAGAAACAGATCATCATCAGTCTGGTGATCTGCCTGGCTGTAGCTTTGTTTGCAGCAGTTTTTATCCATATGGAACAGACAAAGCAGAAATCTATGCAGATCACTGCAGGGAACACCCACAATGTGGGTAACAGTTATAGAAATATTGTTTACAAAGGTCAGGAATATCAGTATAATAACCGTATCACAAATATTCTCTATGCCGGTGTGGACTCCACAGGCAAGCTGGAAGCTTCCTCCCAGTATGGAAATAAAGCCAGGGCAGACAGCATTGCTCTGGTGGTGATGGATGAGAAGAACCGCAGGATGACCATTCTCTCCATTAACCGTGATACCATGACTGATATCCGAAGATATACAATGAACGGCAATGACAAGGGACTCTATACCACGCACATCGGATATGCCTACAGCTATGGCGATGGGGGAAAGGTAAGCTGTGAGAGTCTCTGCGAGGCAGTATCACTTCTCCTTGGAGATATCCCTGTGAAGCGCTATGTAGTGACAAACCAGGATTCCATGCCCTATATCAATGAGCTGGCAGGCGGGATCACGCTTACAGTGCCAAACAACGATCTTCAGGAGAAATATCCGGAGATGGCAGAGGGTGCACAGGTTACCCTGGATGACAGCAACATAAAGGATTTTCTTCAGTACAGGAATACAGAGGAGTCCTTCAGCAATGAGGGCCGTATGCAGAGACAGAAAGCCTATCTCACAGCTTATGTTGAGAAGATGCAGTCCATGGATGAGAATGACCTTGAGAAATCATGGGATTCCCTCGATGTGATGGACGATTATATCCAGACAAGTGTGACACGCAACCAGTATCTGGGACTTGTGAAGACTCTTAAGAAAGCAGAGTTCACAGAGGACAGTATAGAGCAGCTTCCGGGAACAGACCAGGAGGGAGACCTTCATGATGAGTTCCATGTGGATGAAGATGCACTCCGGGAACTGATCATCCGTTTATTTTATGAAAAAGTATGACAGGTTGCTGTTTTTCAACCGCCTTGTTATAAAGTAACCGTAAATTAATAAGAATAGAGCCAGAAGAAGACAGAAAGGAAGGCATTCTTATGAAAAGAAAATATTTCAGTATTTTACTTGCAGCAATGACAATTGCAGCATCTGCCAATGTATATGCAGCCCCAAGTATCGGACAGATCATTCCGGAAGCTCCAAAGGTAGTTGAGGGAAATCTGTCAAACAAACAGGAACTGATCGTAAAAGATGTTGATACAGGTGCCTACAAGGATAAAAAAGTTGCAGAGGTAGTAACAAAAGTAAATGATGATAATACCAAGGTAAACATGAATGAGATTCTGAAAGACCTTAAGGTAGATACAACAGAAACAATTAAAACAAACACAGAGAAGAAGGTAAATCCGTCCCTGTATGAGTCTCTGACACCTTTTGTAGATCTGGTTATTAAGGAAGATGATAAGATCACATACGAAACAGATGGCGCTATCAAAACAACCCTTACCATCGAAGCTGCCAAGGATGTAAAGAAGAAAGATGTACTTCTGATGCAGATCAATCCGACAACAGGAAAGGTTACCTTTGTTGCAATTGAGAAGCTGGACAAAGCCACAGGTGAAGTCACAGCCACCTTCGATTCACTTGGACCTGTAATGCTGATCGAGAAGGTTCCGATCGTAACCAAGAAGATTTCACCTGAGAAATACGCAGACGAAAAGGTAGCTGATGCAGCAAAGAAGCTGAAAGATCAGAAAGCAGGCTTTACTCTGACTGATTTTATCGATGATCTGACAGATACAGAGAACAAAGAGGTCACACTGGACAACGGACAGACCATCAACCTGGACGACTATGTCAGCGCAAGCAGTCTTATAGATATGGCAATCAAGATGTCAGATGATTACTCCTATGATATGTCCGGTTCCCTTGACGCACAGGTAAACTGTGACATCGACAGTGTTGACTGGAAGAGCCTTGTAACTGCTAATGATGCAGACTTTGATGTTGATACAGCAGAGGGCGACCTGAGCCTTCTTACAGAGATAGAGCCATTCACAATCCCGGACAGCATTGTTGTACAGGCAGATGCTTCTACAGGAGAGCTTAACTATCTTGCAGAGCCTGAACTGAGCTTCGCATATCCGGAAAAAGAAGCAGAGGAAGCAGACGACGCAGATGAGACTGCTGACACAGATGAGACAGCTGATGCAGAAGATGATCTGATGAGCTGGATCGTTAAGGACGAAGCAGGCTCTTCTGAACAGCCAAATCTTGTGATCAAAGGCGAATTCAAAGGCATGGGACCTCTTGCAATCTTTACAAAAGATGCAAAATAATCTGATAAGAGAGGAACAGTTCAATGTCACGAAAATCTCGCAGACGCAGACATAAAAAAAATAAATTCATGTCCTCAGTGCTCTACTATGTGCTGGTTCTTGCTCTGGTGGCAGGCCTTGTATTTGTTGTCAAGGTAAACCACCAGGAACGTGCAGAACGCACAGAATACAAAGAAAAGCTGGCCGGCAAAGAGACGGAGGAAGATATCGGTGTACTGGACGACATGATGGTACGACCTACAGCAGAACCTACGGAAACGCCGGCAGATACAGCAGCAGATAAATGATAAAAAGTACCAAAAATTATTGCATCTTTTTGGCAATAAAGCTATAATAACGTGTAGATAAGACAAAAGGTCTATAGTCTTTGAATCGTCGCTTTGCCGCGTTTAAGGATATTGATTTACATATCTTGAAGAGAATCTGCCTTGTAACACAGGCAGAATGGCGAAGCATACCCAAAATACGGAGGTAATATATCCAATGTGGTATGTGATGCAGGTGCGAACAGGCACAGAAGAGAACATCCGTTGCCAATGTCAGCGGCTCATAAGCAGCGATATACTGAAACGCTGCTTTATTCCCTATTATCAACAGAAGAAACGATTTCAAGGCAAATGGCATATCCAGGAAAGAATCCTCTTTCCCGGGTATGTCTTTTTAATTGCCGAAAATCTGGAACAGCTGGCTGAAAACCTGAGAAAAGTCACAGGAATGACCCGGCTTCTGGGAACAGGAGATGAGATCATCCCCCTATCTCAGGAAGAAGTAGAGCTGCTTCTGAAGCTGGGAAAAGAAGAACAGCTGGTAGCCATGTCCACAGGGATCATAGAGAATGATCAGGTCAGGATACTCACAGGACCATTGCAGGGCATGGAAGGTTATATCAGAAAAATCAACAGACACAAAAGAAAAGCCTGGGTTTCCATAGAAATGTTTGGAAGGAGCGTGGATATGGAGGTTGGGTTGGAAATAGTAAAAAAAGTATGAGAAAAAGAAGGAGAAACTAAGGAAGGCGTATGTATAGAAAAAAATCAAGAGGATGGTATAAACACAAGGACTTTATATTTTTAGATCTTGTGTGTTTATTTCTATCTTTAATACTGGCATATCTGGTTCGAAATGGTTCTGTCCGGAACATATTTGAACTGGGAATATATCATAATATGATATTCTTTGTAATACTGGCAGATTTATTTCTGATCATTATTTTTGAATCTTATAAAGGCGTTCTGAGGAGAGGTTATTATCAGGAATTACGTTCTGTTATCCAGCAGATGATCCTGATAGAACTGGCAAGTGGTCTGTATCTGTTCACTGTCAGCAATGGACACAGCTTCTCAAGGACAGTTCTGTATCTTATGGGAGTCTTTTATGTACTCCTGTCCTATGGCACAAGAATAATATGGAAAAAACACCTGATCCATAAAATGGCAGAAGGTGGAGAACATTCACTTTATATTGTAACAAATTACGATCTTGCGTCAAAAGTAATCCGGAATGTAAAAAATCATAATTATAATCGATACAACATCAATGGTCTCATAATCATTGATAAAAATATAGCAGGCAGGGAAATTGAAGGAATCCCGGTTGTGGCAGATTTAAAGAATGCTGCATCCTATATTTGTCAGCAATGGGTAGATGAAGTTTTTGTAAATGTAGATACGTCTTATCCATATCCCCATGAACTGATAAATGAACTGCTGGAAATGGGAATGGCAGTTCATGTGAACCTGGCAAAAGTCAGAAGCACCCCCGGACAGAAACAATTTGTAGAGACAATAGGTGGATATACAGTTCTGACGACCACTATGAACTATGCTACGGACAGACAGGCACTTGCCAAAAGAGCACTGGATATCCTGGGTGGACTGGCAGGCTGTCTTCTGACAGGGATTATCTTTATCTTTGTGGCACCGGCCATTTATATCAGCTCTCCGGGTCCGATTTTCTTTTCACAGATACGGATCGGTCAGAATGGAAAACCATTTAAAATGTACAAATTCCGAAGTATGTATATGGATGCAGAAGAACGTAGGGCAGAGCTTATGGCGCAGAATAAAATGAGTGATGGCCGTATGTTTAAGATTGATTTCGACCCTCGTGTAATAGGAAATAAAATCCTGCCCGACGGAACCAGAAAAACCGGGATAGGTGAATTTATCAGAAAAACATCACTGGATGAATTCCCACAGTTCTGGAATGTGCTAAATGGGACCATGAGCCTTGTAGGTACCAGACCGATATTACAAGACGAATTACAAAAATATGAGCTGCATCACAGAGCCAGAATTGCCATTAAACCGGGGATTACAGGTATGTGGCAGGTAAGTGGCAGAAGTGATATTACAGATTTTGAAGAAGTAGTAAGACTGGATACAGAATATATCAGCAACTGGACTTTTGGGCTGGATATAAAGATTCTGTTTAAAACAGTGATGACAGTACTGAAGAGGGAAGGATCCGTATAATATGGAAAGAAAACTGGCGGTTTCTATGTTCGGTCAGAAGCGACTGAGCAGAGAAGGCGGAATTGAAATTGTAGCAAAAGAACTTTGCACCAGAATGGTGCAAAATGGTTGTACAGTTACCTGTTATAACCGTTCCGGCCATCATGTGAGTGGTGCAGAGTATGACAATAAAACAGAATATGAAGGAATCTGTCAGAAATATGTTCCGACTATCGAGAAAAAAGGGCTTGCAGCAGTGAGTTCTTCTTTTTTTGCAGCTTTTTACAGTGCATTTGGAAAATATGATGTAGTGCACATTCATGCTGAGGGACCTGCATTTTTTGCATGGCTGCCAAAGCTGTTTGGGAAAAAAGTGGTAGTTACCATACATGGAATAGACTGGCAGCGTGAAAAATGGAAATCAGGTTTTGGTTCAAAGTTTATCCGCCAGGGGGAAAAGAATGCTGTCAAATACGCAGATGAGATTATTGTTCTGAGCAAAGGAGTTCAGGATTACTTTAAAAATACTTATGACAGAGATACATGGTTCATTCCAAACGGTGTAAACCGTCCGGAAATCAGAAAAGCGGAACTGATTACCCAAAAGTTTGGCCTGACAGAGAATTCCTATATCTTGTTTCTTGGCAGGCTGGTTCCGGAAAAAGGCATCCGATATCTGATAGAAGCATTTAAAAATGTCTGTACAGATAAGAAACTGGTCATTGCAGGCGGTTCCAGTGATACAGACTCCTTTATGAAAGAACTGCAGGAATCGGCAAAGGAAGACGACAGAATTATTTTTACAGGATTCGTACAGGGAAGGATGCTGGACGAACTGTATAGTAATGCGTATATTTACACCTTGCCTTCTGATCTGGAGGGTATGCCGCTGAGCCTGCTGGAAGCCATGAGTTATGGCAACTGCTGCCTGGTCTCCGACATTCCCGAATGTACAGAAGTCGTAGAAGATAAGGCATTGATTTTCAAAAAGTCGGATATAGAGGATTTGAAAGAAAAGATTCAGGATGCCTGTGATTATCCTGAAAAGGTTATGAAACTGAAACAACAGGCAGCAGATTTTGTCTGTAAGAAATACAACTGGGACGAGGTTGTAAGGGAAACGATGAAGCTATACAGGAGAAAATCATAGATGAAAGTGTTAATGATAAATAAATTTCTGTACGCCAACGGCGGTAGTGAAACATATATATTCAAGCTGGGGGAGGTACTGAAGCAGCATGGACATGAGGTTCAGTACTTCGGTATGGAGCATGAAGGCCGCTGCGTAGGCAACCGGGTCAATGCTTATACATCTGATATGGACTTCCACGGCGGCAGCAAACTGAGCAAGCTGACCTACCCCATCAAAACTATCTACAGCAAGGAAGCAAGAGTGCAGCTGAGAAAAGTTCTGGACGACTTCAAGCCGGATGTCTGTCACCTGAACAACTTTAACTACCAGCTGACACCTTCCATCATTCTGGAAATCGTGAAGTGGCGTAAGGAGACCGGAAGAGATTGTAAGATCATCTTCACGGCACATGACTACCAGCTGGTCTGCCCGAACCACATGCTGAACAATCCGAACACGCATCAGAACTGTGAGAAGTGCCTCGGCGGTCATTTCGTGAACTGCATGAAAGGCAAGTGCATCCACGGTTCCACGGCAAAATCTGCCATCGGCATGATGGAGGCTGAGTTCTGGAAGTGGAAATGCACCTACAAGTACATTGACACCATGATCTGCTGCTCGGAGTTCATGAAGAGCAAGATGGACAGCAATCCGCTGTTTGCGACGAAGACCGTGGCAATGCACAACTTCATCGACAAGGTGGAGTGGAAAGAAACGGAGAAAAAGGATTACGTCCTCTACTTTGGCCGCTTCTCTGAGGAGAAGGGTATCAGCACACTCATCAAGGTATGTAAAGAACTACCGGATGTGCAGTTCATCTTCGCCGGTACCGGTTCTCTGGAAGAGACAGTAAATGGTATTAAGAACATCAAAAACGTTGGTTTCCAGAAAGGCGAGTCACTGGAAAAGTTCATCCGTGAGGCACGGTTCTCTATTTACCCTTCTGAGTGGTATGAGAACTGCCCGTTCTCCGTTATGGAATCCCAGATGTATGGCACACCGGTGCTGGGAGCGAACATCGGCGGTATCCCGGAACTGATTCAGGTTGGCAAGACCGGCGAGTTGTTCGAGAGCGGAAATGCCGAAGATCTGAAGAAGAAGATCGAGAAGCTCTGGGGTGATAAGAAGCGGTGTGCGGAGTACAGTGCGAACTGCAAAAACATCAGCTTCGATACCATTGATGAGTATTACGAGAAAATTATGAAGGTTTATAGGTAGGAGAAAAAAAGTGAAAGGCACTATTTGTTGTGAGGAAAAGTGTACGGCGTGTATGGCCTGTGCAAATGCATGTCCTAAAAACGCTATTGGTATTGGCGTAAATAAATATGGATATGAAAAAGTAGTCATTAACGATGACAAATGTGTCGATTGTGGCTTATGTACCAAAGTGTGTGCTAGGAGAATGCAAATAGAACGGCACAGTCCAATCAAATGCTATGCAGGGCAATCAAAGGATGCTGAAAAACTGAAATGTTCAGCTTCAGGAGCAGCATTTCAAATGTTGGCAGAAATTGTTCTTGAAACAGGTGGAGTTTGCTATGGCTGTGCCGGAGAAATGATAAATGGCGAGTACAGAGCAAATCATATTCGGGTGACAAACGTAGATGAACTTCAATCTATCCTGAATTCAAAATATATTCTTAGCCATATAGGAACAACATATCAGCAAATCAAAAAAGATTTAGAAAATGGCAAACTGGTTCTCTTTGGTGGGACTCCCTGCCAAGCATTAGGACTGAAGTCTTTTTTGAACCACGAGTATGAAAATCTGATTGTTGTGGATGTAATATGCCATGGAGTGACATCTAAAACAATATTCAATGATTATTTAAGAGAAGTTGAAAAAGAACAGAATATTGTAATAACAGATTATATATTCCGAGATAAAAAAGCTGGATGGGGAAGCAATTTCTGTTATTCCTACTATGACAATGGCGATAAGAATAAAATCAAAATCAAGCGTTTTCCAAAAGAAGGAGCCTCACATGAAATACACTATTTGAGAGGAGATATTTCGCGTGAGAATTGCTTCAGCTGTGAAATGTCAAATACTAACAGAGTGAGCGATTTTACATTCGGCGATTACTGGGCTATAGAAATAGAACATCCGGAATTCATAGTAAGAAATAACCCAGCACTTTCAATCCGAAAAGGCATTAACTGCATGATGGTTAATACTGAGAAGGGAATGCAGTATTTGTCTAAATTGCAGGAAAAGATGGTTATGTATGAAGTAGATCTGGCTTCTATAACACGACATAACTCGAATCTTTTAAAGCCATCAAAACGTGGTAAAGCGCGTGATGCTGTATTAGAAAACTACTATATGGAGGGATACAAAAAAATAGAAGAAAACTATAACGATACAGTTGGAAAGAAAAGAGCGGTCTATGCGGCGAAGAATATGCTTAAGACGCATATTCCAGATAAGCTGAGAGTTCAGATTTATCGAATGAAATTTTTAAGAAAACTGTTATCGGGAGAGTGATCAAAATGAAAATATCAATTAATTCCACATATAGTTATATTCGGACAAATATCAATTACGGATCAACCCTACAGTGTTATGCATTACAGAAGTATTTGAAAAAAAGGGGGCATGATCCAGAACATTTAAGGGACTATCGTGCCAATCCGGTTTTGATTCTGAAAAGGCTGAAAAACATTAAATGGTTTAAGCCTTTCTGTGCCAAGGCAGTTGCACAGTTTGAAATGGGACGATTTATTAAGGACAATATTGCTGTATCCACGAAGGGTTATATTTCGGAAAAGGCAATGTATAAAAATTGTCCGAAGGCAGACTGCTTTATTGCGGGGAGTGATCAAATCTGGAGAAATCCAACGGGAAGTAGATTCTTGAATTATGCTCCAGATGAGGCAATCAAACTTTCATACGCTGCAAGCTTTGGCAGAACCTCTTTACCAAAAGAAATAGCTGAAAAAATCAAGCCGTGGCTGAACAGATTCGATGGTATTAGTGTGCGAGAAAAGACCGCAGTTAATATGGTCGAGTCAATCGTGGATAAAGAAGTAGTTCAAGTTCTTGATCCAACGCTTTTGCTTGATATGGATGAATATCCATATGCAAACATTGAAGAAAAAAATTATTGCTATTGTTATTTCTTGAATCTTGGAGATAAAAAGAATGTTTCATTTGATGAAATAAAGAGATATGCAGCGGATGAAAATATGAAGTTAATAGTAACTTCTCCGTCTAATTACACATTGTTTTTGAATGAAAATCCGATTTTCCCAAATGTTGAGAAATGGCTTGGTCTTTATAAAAATGCTAACTGTATCTTTACCAATACATATCATGGAATGCTGTTTTGCATCATTTTCAAAAAGCAATTTTTGTTCTTTGTGCAGAAGGGATCGGGTGCTGCTGAAAATGATCGATTCTATTCATTGATGTCGATGCTGCACTTGGAAGATCGGATGGTCACATCGGGGGATGCTGCGTGTATTTCTGAAAAAATGAAGAAACCCATTGACTACGAAAAAGTATATGAGGTGATACATTCAGAACGGATACGAACGGATCGCTTCTTTGAAAAATATGGAATATAAGTATGAGTACAACAATGAATGCGCGAGAGAAATATGAGGGAATAGATGGATTGAAGGCGTATGCAATCCTTGGCATTGCACTGATGCACGCCCTCGCAAATGGAGAATATGGGATAGGAGGATTTGTGTTTGAACGGCTAATACCATCTTTCACAAACCTCGTTTTCCTTTTTATGATGGTCAGCGGTTTTGGTATGTGCTGTGGCTATTACCAGAAAATTGTTGACCAGAAGATCAGTGTAGAGGATTTCTACAAGAAACGGTACATCAAGATCTGGCCATATTTCGCATTACTGTGTGCATTGGATTTTATTATGTCACCTAGCAAAGAATCCATGTTTGATGTCTTCGCAAACCTGACTTTGTGCCAAGGGTTACTGCCGAATGCCAAGATTTCGGTCATTGGCGTTAGCTGGACACTGGCAGTCATTTTTGTGTTCTACATGCTGTTCCCGTTCTTCTGTTTCTTGATTGGAAACAAGAAGAGAGCGTGGGGAGTAGCTGTTGTAGCACTGGTGTTTAACTTGCTATGTGGAACTTATTTCTTTGATGGAGAACACATTGTAGATGCATTTAGTGTTGGGTTTACACCGAGACTGAATATTGTCTATGATGCGATTTACTTTATTGCAGGCGGTCTAATCTTCCTCTATCGGAAGGAAATGGCAGAGTTTGCATCGAAGCACAAGATTATCACCGGAACAATTCTGCTGATTGCCACAGTTGCTTATTTTGCATTAGGCGGCAATACGTTTACGATGCTGTTCTTCTGTGTGGCAGCACTGGTCTATACCCTCGGATGCAATCGGGGGGGGACTGGTCAATCCAGTCGCCAAGTTCCTCGGTGGTATCAGCTTCGAAATTTATCTGTGCCACATGGTAATTTATCGTGTGCTTGAGAAGTTACACCTCATTCATCTATTTGAAAATGGCCTGCTGGCATATATTTTCACAGCGATTGCAGTCATCTGCGGTTCGGTTGTGTTCTCGGTATGTGCCAAGTGGTTCTTAAATAAAATTGAAACATTCTTAAAAGAGAGAGTTAGGAGAGTTAATCATGTCTGAAGAAAAGAAGTTAAATGGTACGGTCATCGTTACTTACCGCTGCAACGCCCGTTGCTCTATGTGCAACCGTTATAAAGCGCCTTCCAAGCCGGAGGAGGAAATCAGCATTGAGACCATCAAGAAGCTGCCGAAGATGTATTTTACCAACATTACCGGCGGTGAGCCGTTCATCCGCACCGACCTGAAGGATATCGTGCGCGAGCTGTACAAGAAGTCTGACCGTATCGTTATTTCGACGAACGGTTTCTTTACAGACCGTATTGTTGATCTGTGCAAGGAGTTCCCGCAGATCGGTATTCGTATCTCTATCGAGGGTCTGGAGCAGACCAACAACGAGATCCGTGGCCTGCAGAACGGCTACCAGCGTGGTTACGGTACGCTGAAGAAGCTGCGTGAAATGGGCATGAAGGACGTTGGCTTCGGCATGACCGTCCAGGACAAGAATGCTCCTGACCTGGTGCCTCTGTACAAAATCTCTAACGAGATGGGTATGGAGTTTGCAACGGCATCTCTGCACAACAGCTTTTATTTCGTCGAGGCTAAGAATATCATCCACGACCGTCCGATGGTTGCGAAGAACTTTGAGAATCTGGTCAACGAACTGCTTCGTAGCAACAGTCCGAAGAAGTGGTTCCGTGCTTACTTTAACCACGGTCTGATCAACTATATCTATGGCCAGAAGCGCCTGTTGCCTTGCGACATGAGCTTCGATACCTTCTTCATCGATCCGTATGGTGATGTCATGCCTTGCAATGGTACCAAGGATAAAGAGGTTATGGGAAACCTGAACAATCAGACTTGGGATGAGCTATGGAATAGTCTGGAGGCTGAGAAAGTTCGTGCAAAGGTTCGTTGCTGCGACCGTGACTGCTGGATGATTGGTAGTGTAAGTCCTGCTATGCACAAGTATATCTGGAAGCCTGCTACATGGGTTCTGGTTCATAAATTCAAGGCTCTGTTCACCAAGCATCCGTATAGCATGTATGAGTTGAAGATTTGCCGTGATTACCGTGACGGCAAAGTCACCAAGGAGGATCTGGATAAGTGCAGCACCTGCGATATGAACTGTGTAATCAATAACGGTTTGAGTGAGGCAAGTAAAGAGCAGCTGAAGCATAAAACCGGCGAGGAAATCGTGGATGCCGATATCGCACAGCAGATGGAAAAGTAAAAGGAGAGAGAGATGAAACGAGCACTAATAGTAGCGGCAACAGGTGGATTCCTAAACGGATTTTTGATTCCGGATATGAAGCTGTTGCAAGAAATGGGATATGAAGTACATTGTGCAGCAAACGGAAATTCAGTTTCTACTTTTGTACCTGAAGAGCGATTTGCATCTATTGGAGTTACGTTTCATCAGATTGATTTTTCATCAACATCTCCAGTAAGCAAAGAAAGTCTTACAGCATATAAACAGTATAAAGAATTACTGAATAGATATCATTTTGATTTTGTTCATGTCCACACGCCTATTCCGGGAGCAATTGTTAGAATTGCTACAAGACGCAAGAGAAAAGAAGGATGTGTAGTAGTTTATACTACGCATGGATTAACTTTTCCGAAGGGGTCTTCATTAAAGACAAAAATCGTCTATGGTGGTGTAGAGTGGTTTTGTTCATGGATGACGGATGGAATTATAACAATTAATAAAGAAGATTATACTCAAATGAAAAAGATGGCATGTAAAAATGTCTATCATATCAATGGCGTTGGAGTAGATACGTCAAGATACCATGAATGTCAAATAGACAGAGATAGGTATCGAGAGTCACTGGGGCTTTCAGAAAGTGATATTGCAATTCTGGAAGTTGGGGAATTGTCTACTCGAAAAAACCATAAAGTTATCATTGAAGCCTTGTCAAAAATTAATGACAAACACTATGTATTTTTGATTTGTGGGAAGGCTATGAGTAATTCGGGAACATATGATTTTCTGAAAAAATATGCAGAAGAAAAAAATGTGAGAGTAATCTTCTTGGGATTCAGAAAAGATATTCCAGAAATAAATAGATGTGCAGACATCGCAGTTCTTCCGTCATTACGTGAAGGTCTTGGATTAGCTGGAATTGAGGCTTTGGCATCTGGAGTGCCTGTGGTTGGGAGCAACGTACAGGGAATTAAAGACTACGTTATAGATGGCAAAACTGGATACCTATGCTCTCCTAGGGATGCGGATGCCTTTGCAGATAAAATCCAGTTACTTAGTGATAAAGATGCAAGGTTTTCGATGCGGAAGGCTTGTGTAGAAAAAGCAGAAGAATTTAGACTGGATATTTCTCATCAGCAGATGAAAAACATCTATAAGAATTTGCTGCGTGAACAGGAGAGAATTAAATGATAGGTGTGTGTATTAAGTATTTTCATGAGAATTATGGTGGAATGCTACAAGCATTCGCAACAGTTAAAATGCTTGAATCTCGTGGAATTGATTATGAATTAATAAGATATAAGAAGAAACTTACAATAACGGAAAAGATAAGATCTGTTCCACGGTTATTGAATGGAGTACTTCTGAATGATAAATATGAAGCTTTTTTGAAAAAGCAGGGAATGAAAAAACATCCGGAATTTGCAAAGAATGATGCAGTTCGGATGAAGGCTTTTGAACAATTTAAGAATAAAGCTTTTACAAAATTATCTCCGGAGTTTTGTGGATATAAAGGTCTGTGTGAAGGGGCAAAACGATATGATGCAGTTGTAACCGGAAGTGATCAGCTTTGGTCACCAGCGGGATTGCCTACAAATTTTTATAATTTGATGTTTGTTCCTAATCATATTAGGAAAATCTCGTATGCTTCAAGTTTTGGTGTTGGTCAAATTCCATGGTATCAGAAAAAAAGAACAGCAGATTTTCTAAAACGGTTAGACTATATCAGCATGAGAGAAAACCGTGGAAGCGAAATAGTAAAAGAACTAACAGGATTGGATGCCCCGGTGATTTTGGACCCTGTTTTTAACTTTGATAAAGAGCAGTGGGAAAAGTTGATTCCAATAAAAAAGGAAATGGATGAGCCATATATTTTTGCGTATTTTTTGGGTGCGAATCCAGAATACAGAAAACAGGTTCGGAAATTAGCGGAATCAACAGGCCTTAAAATAGTGGCTTTGCGTCATATGGATCAGTATGTTGAGGATGATGAGAGCTTTGGTGATTATGCGCCATACGATGTTGCACCGGATCGCTTTCTGAATTTGTTACGTGGTGCAGAGTACGTCTGTACGGATTCCTTTCACGGAACGTGTTTCTCTATCATCAATGAAAAGAGATTTATGATTTTTAATCGTTATGCAAACACAAGTGCAACATCTAAAAACTCCAGAATAGATTCTCTCTGTCAAAATCTTGGTGTTAGTGATAGAAGATTTTCAGGAGATATTTCAACTATTCAGAAAATTATTGATTACGAAAAAGTTTATTGCAAATTGGCGAAATTGAAACAAAAAACAGATCAGTATATTAATGCAGCATTCATGGGCTGAGTATAATTGAATAAATGCTGCCATAAAACAGAGGAAAATTGCGGGAGGATAAATCGTGAACCAAGCAAAACATATTTTAGTTACAGCTCCTTTGGGGGTTGGTGGCATTACATCAATGATGATCAACATTCAAAAAAATATAGATAGAGAGAAAATTAATTTTGATTATCTTGTTTTACATGATCGACATGAGGATTTGGAAGATGTCGTTATCAAAATGGGGTCTCAAAAATTAATTGCATCTGCGGATGAGATAAGCAATAAATGGCATAGAGGTTTTGTTCGATGGTATAGATTATACCGGGTTTTTAAAGACAATGACATAAAGGTATTACATTTAAATGGTGGTCCCGCTTCGGATATGACAACGGTCTTTATTGCAAAATTGGCGGGAGTAAAGCATGTTACATTTCATAGTCATAATGCAGGAAACGCTGTATATCGAAATAAAATCTCAGTGGCGATGTCAAAAATATTCAAACTATTTATGCCCATTTTTGTTGATGAATTTTGGGCGTGTTCATCGTTGGCAGCACAGTTTTCATTCCCGAAGAGTATTGTAAAAAATCAGAAGTATAAATTTATTCCTAATGGTATAGCACTGGAAAAATTCTCTTATAATGTATCTCTCAGGAAAGAAATGAGAAAGAAATTAGGTGTGGAAGACAAATTTGTAATTGGACATGCCGGGAGATTTAATATACAGAAGAATCATGAGTATTTAATAGAAATGTTTTCTGCACTTCATAGTAAATGCCCGGATACAGTTCTATTGCTCTTTGGAGATGGCGAATTGTATAAGAAAATTCAGGACAAAGTTAAAAAAATGAATCTAGAAGACTGTGTCCGGTTTATGGGGACAACGGATGAAATGCCTAAAATGTATCAAGCAATCGACGTTTTTGTAATGCCATCATTCTGTGAAGGGCTGCCAGTGGCTGGTGTCGAAGCACAAGCTTCAGGATTGCCTGTAATTCTTGCTGATACAATTACAAAGGAAGTTGGTGTCACAAACTGTGTAAAATACCTTCCTCTTTCAGATGATAAGGCAGAATGGGTGCGGGAAATCCTGAATTTCCGCGGATTTAAAAGATATTCTCGCTGTGAAGAATTAAAGCGGGCAGGATTTGACGAAAAAGATGTTGCAAGATATTTTCAAAACTACTATTTAAAGGTATTGGAAAATTTGAAATAAGGGAGATGAGGACAGGTGATTACAATTAAAGATAAAAAAGATTGTTGTGGTTGTACGGCTTGCTATAACGCATGTCCTAAAAAAGCAATTGCAATGCAAGCAGATCAAGAAGGCTTTCTATATCCTGTGATTGATCAGAAAAAATGTGTGGATTGCGGAATATGTGATGCAACTTGTCCTATTATTAATAAAGTAGAAAAGAATCCTGAACAGACGAAAGGATTTATTCTGAGAATCAAAAACAATAATGTTCTTTTTGAAAGTACATCCGGGGGGTGGTTTCACAGCTCTGGCAGAATATGTGCTGCATAATGGCGGCGTAGTTTATGGAACAGGCTATGATGAAATGATGAATGTCATTTGTAAAAGAGCAACAACGACTGCTCAGCTTCAGGAAATGAGAGGGTCAAAGTTTGTTCAATCTACGCTTGGAAATACGTTTGAAAGAATAAAAAAAGAATTGCTAGATGGAGCGTATGTGATGTTCACGGGATCTCCATGTCAAATTGCCGGACTTTTGCATTACTTAAAGAAAAAACCTGAGAACCTACTATGTGTAGATTTTGTCTGTCGTGGTGTTCCTTCACCAGGATTGTGGAGAAACTATGTGAATTTTATGGAAGAAAAATTCAACAGCAAAATGGTAGGAGCACGGTTCAAACATAAAACGTATGGATATCATACGACAACGATGAAAATTGATTTTGATAATGGAAAGACCTACTATGGCTCAGGGCGAGTTGATCCTTACATGAAGTCCTTTGTCAGTGAATTGGCTTCGAGACCATCGTGTGCGTATTGTGCATTTAAAGGATTGGAACGTCCGAGCGATATCACAATTTTTGATTGCTATGAATACGCAAAATTGACCGGAAGGGAAGACGATGATAAGGGATACTCTTCAATTTTTGTGCATTCTGAAAAAGGTAAGAAAGTTATGGAAGGGATTGCATCAGAAGTTGAATGTTTTTCTATAGATGCAGAAGCACTGGTTCAATATAATGGAATCATGGTTAGAAACAGTGCAAAAGCAAATGAAAAGCGGGATGAGTTTTATAGCTTAGCAGCAGAAATGCCAATTAATAAAGCACTTAATCAGGTTGCACCAATTACGATTAAAGATTATGCAATTGAGAAAGCAAAGAAATTTTTGTATTCGACAGGTACAATAAAATATATCAGGAAACTTAAGAAAAAGCACACGATAGCGGTAACAAAATAGACATAGAATAATCGCATCAAGAAAGGGAGTACCATGATTAGTGTAGTAATTCCAGTTTATAATGTAGATAAGTATATAACGGATTGCTTGGAATCCATTGTTAGCCAAACTTTTTCAGAATGGGAGGTAGTTATGGTCAACGATGGATCTTCAGACAGGTCAGTAGAAATATGCAAAAGTTTTTGTGAAAGAGACAGTCGTTTTCGAGTTTTGGAACAAGAGAATAGAGGCGTTTCGGCTGCAAGAAATACAGGAATTGATGCGTGTTGTGGTGAGTATATTTTTTTTATGGATGCAGATGATACCATTTTACCTAATACATTTGAAGCATTGAATGCAGTGTTGCATGAAACAAAGGCAGACATGGTATCGTTTCAATTTCAGAAAATTGTTGACGAGTCGGAAATTCATCAGGTTTCGCAGATGGAAAAAATACAGGTGATAACTGCTTATGAAGCCTTAAGGCTTTTTTTACAGGAGCAACAAATCGGAATTAGTATGTGTACAAAACTGGTGAAGAGTTCGGTTGTACAAAACATTAAGTTTGAGGAAGGAAGAGCCTCAAATGAAGATAAATTTTTTTTATTTGAAACACTTTTATCTTTAAATAAGGTTGCTTTATTACAAGAGCCTTATTATTGCTATTGGACTCGAGAAAACTCTGCAACGACAAGACCATTTGATAAAAGATGGTTTGACGGATATTTTTTTGCAAAAAAGATTTATAGGATGGTGTGTGAGCGTAAACCGGAACTCGAGCCGGAGGCGAGATACCAGCTTTTAAGCAGCTGCTATTTTTTGGTTCGTCAGATGGATAATAAAAAAGCAAGTAAGCTGTATCCAGAAGAATATCAAGAACTGTGCAAAGAAATTAGTAAACTGCGGGTTGTAGATATATGGAAAATCATTAGTCCTAAAAGACGAAAAGGAATATTAGCTATAAAGTATGCACCATTTTTATATAGACTTATAGTAAAATAATATCTTCAAGTAGTTAAGTATGGATATAGGAGGAAAATGTAGGTGAAGGTAAAAAAATCAAGTTTACTTTTTTTTGCATTTGCATTAGTTATATTTTGGCCTGATTACTTTTTTTTCAAAGGGCTGAATTATTTGGAAAACATTCTTGTCGCATATGCTATTATATTTGTTTATAATAATAGAAAAAGATTATCAATATTTTCTTACATTACGTTGTTGTACTTTGTGTATTTTCTGCTGGATACCATGTTTCATGGTGGGTGTGATATACATACATTGATATCTAACATAAAGATAATGCTGTTTGTACAGGTTGCAGATATTGAAATAGAAAAAAATGATTATGACACAATTAGTATTATGTGGATGTTTGTGTTTGCTTTTTCTGTAATTAATTTTATTAGCTTGATAGCTTTTCCTAATGGATTATATCAAGTAGAAACAGTATGGAATGAGTGGGGAACAAAAACATCTTCTCGTTATTGGGTATTTGGATTTAAAAATAGCCATGCATTCTGGTGTTTGTTACTGGAGTTGCTGTCGGCATTAAAATGGTATCTTAGACCATCAAATACAAATAAAATCTTGGCTTACATTTGTGCATGTGTTGCTGTGATAACGCAGCTCTTGGTAGGTAGCAGTACAGCGACAGTTGCGTGTACGATAGGAGCGATTGCAATTTTTTGTGTTGTTTTTCTTAAGCCTAAACAAGATAGAAATGTCCTAATAAACAGTTATTGGATCGTTGTGTTGAATTATCTTATAGACACACTGATTGTATTTGGAATGGTAACGTTCTTGGGACCTATTATTCAAAGTGTGTTTGGTAAAGATTTAACATTCAGTAATAGAACAAATGCCTGGATGGCAGCATTTATGGGCTTTTTGAAGAATCCGGTTTTTGGAACAGGAATTTTATCTGCGAATGCAGCCAAACAATATTTAGGAAGTCTTTCTTATATGCAAGCTCATAATGAATGGCTTCAATGTTTATGGCAGGGTGGAATTGTTCTGTTTGTGATAGTTGTAGGTATGTTTTTTTCCATTGCTAAACAAAATACTAGCATAAAAGAGAGAAATTTGAAGGTAATGAGTGATTTGTTTTTGGTTTCAGTGTTTGTCGAAATGGCATTTGAAGTTTGGCTTGGCTCACAATTAACATGGATTATGCTCTTGCTGATGTACAAAATCAACAGCATTGGAAGAACTAATATTTGCACAATAGAATAATATAAGAAAAAGAGAGGAACGAAAACTTGAATAATGGAAAACGTCTAGTAGTAACTTTAATGTCTACAAGCCTTGCTACAGTGATGAGTTTTGTGGTTAGTTTCTTTTTGACACCATTCATTACGAGTAAGCTTGGAACAGAGGCGTATGGATTTGTTACACTATCTAAAAATTTCGTTAGCTATGCGGTAATTGTTTCGACAGCGTTAGATTCATATGCCACACGATACATTGCGATGGAATATCACAATAAAAATTTCCAAAAAGCAAATAATTTTGTTACATCTACATTTTATGGCGATGCAATTATAGCATCAAGTATAGTAGGCATTGGAATCTTTTTCGTTTTGTTCATGGATTGCTTTTTGAATATTTCACCAGAATTGGTTCTGTCGGTTAAATTGCTTTTCCTGTTGGTGTTTATCAATTTTTTCTTAACAACAGTTAAAACGGTTTTCAATTCGACTGCGTACATCAAAAATCGGTTGGATATAAATGGATTTGTTCGTTTTTGGGGATACATTGTAGAAATTTTACTGTATATAATCGTGTTCCGCTTCTTCCCACCGCAGGTTTGGTATGTTGGAGTCGTTATGTTGATCGTTACAGCAATCAATCTTACGGCTGCCGTTTGGATGTTCCATAGCATGACACCTGAACTTAAAATAAAAAAATCTTATTTTTCAATAGATGCGGTAAAAAAGCTTGTTGGAAATGGTGTGTGGAATTCTATAAATAGTTTAGGTGTTACACTGAACTCTGGTCTTGATTTATTGGTTACAAATCTTTTACTTACAAACCTTGAAATGGGACAAATTGCGATCACGAAAACGATAGCTTCAATTTTTTCATCATTAGAAGCTATGCTATGTCAACCTTTTCAACCGCTGCTCCTGAAAAGCTATTCGGATGGTAACAAAACACGATTACATGAAGACCTTAGAATGTCTGTTAATGTTTCAGGCTTTTTTTTCAGCATTAGCATTTGCAGGTTTTTTTAGTCTGGGAAAACTGTTTTATCAACTTTGGATTCCAAATCAAGATACAGAATTGTTGTATGCTCTCACTGTTGTGACAATTCTTGCCTATGTAACGGAAGGCCCGGTGCATCCGCTGTATTATATTTATACCCTAACAGTAAAGAACAAAATTCCGTGTATTATTACTCTCCTTGGTGGTGTACTTAATGTTGTGGGAATGTTTGTGCTTGTACGATATACCAGTATGGGAATATATTCAATTGTGATTACAACGACAGTGATTACTACTATTACAAGTCTGATTACAAATCCTCCATATATGGCACATTGTTTAAAAATGAAGTGGTATGAATTTTATCCGGCGCTATTGATAAATATTGTTGGTACTGTGATTATGACAGTTGTGTTTTTCCTGGTAACGAGAGCAATTAATCCGAACGGTTGGATTGGACTGATTATGACAGCAATTTTTTTATGTGGAATTGGCTTTTTAATTTATTTTATATTTGTATTCTCTAACAAGGAACGCAAATACATTATAAATATGGTGAAAAGAAAAGCCAATATCAAGCAATGAGGACATAACAATGGGAAAGTATTTTGGAACTGATGGCTTCCGCGGTGAAGCCGGAATTACATTAACAGCAGACCATGCCTATAAGGTTGGCCGTTTCTTGGGCTGGTACTATAACGCTCTCCGTGAGCGCAATGGGGACACCGACCCGACTCGCATCGTCATAGGTAAGGATACTCGCCGTAGCTCTTATATGTTCGAGTATAGCCTGGTCGCTGGTTTGACTGCTTCTGGCGCAGACGCCTATCTGCTGCACGTTACTACCACGCCGTCTGTAGCTTACATCGCTCGTGTGGATGACTTTGACTGCGGTATCATGATTTCTGCCAGTCATAATCCGTATTACGATAACGGCATTAAGCTGATCGACTGCTACGGTGAAAAAATGCCAGAGGAGATCCTGCTGCTGGTGGAGGACTATATTGATGGCAAACTCCATGTCTTTGATAAGGACTGGCCGGAACTGCCCTTTGCTCATCATGAGCATATTGGCTGTACTGTGGATTATGTGGCAGGCCGTAACCGTTATATGGGCTATCTGATCTCTTTGGGTATCTACTCCTTCAAGGGTGTGAAGGTTGGTCTGGACTGCGCCAATGGTTCCAGCTGGAATATCGCTAAGAGCGTTTTCGATGCCCTGGGTGCTGATACCTATGTCATAAATAACAAACCGAACGGCACGAACATCAACACCAATGCCGGCTCTACGCATATTGAGGGTCTGCAGAAGTTCGTGGTGGAGAAGGGTCTGGACGTTGGCTTTGCCTTCGATGGTGACGCCGACCGCTGCCTGTGCGTGGATGAGAAGGGCAATGTTATCACCGGCGACCACATTTTGTACATCTACGGTTGTTATATGAAGGAACGTGGTAAGCTGTTAAATAATACAGTCGTTACCACTGTTATGTCCAACTTTGGCCTCTACAAGGCTTTTGATGAGCAGGGTATCGGCTACGCTAAGACTGCTGTGGGTGACAAGTATGTTTACGAGTATATGGCAAAGAACGGTTGCCGTATTGGTGGTGAGCAGAGCGGCCATATCATCTTCTCCAAGTACGCAAGCACTGGTGACGGTATTCTGACCAGCTTGAAGATGATGGAAGTCATGTTGGCAAAGAAGAAGCCAATGAGCGAACTGGCAGCACCGCTGAAGATCTATCCGCAGGTGCTGGAAAATGTCCGCGTTACGGATAAAAAGGCCGCACAGAACGACCCGGCAGTGCAGGCAGCAGTCAAGGCTGTGGCAGAAGCACTGGGCGATACCGGCCGCATTCTGGTGCGCGAGTCCGGCACCGAGCCGCTGGTCCGTGTGATGGTGGAAGCACCTGACCATAATACTTGCCAGAAGTATGTTGACGAAGTGGTCAACGTGATTTGCGAAAAGGGATATAAAGCGTAAAGTCAATGACGACTCTGGCAATTACCCGGAGTCGTTTTGCATAAAAGAAAAAGTATAATAGATTAAATAACAGGAGGGATAAACCTATGTGTGGAATCGTTGGTTTTACAGGAAATCGACAGGCAGCACCGATCCTGCTGGACGGTCTGTCAAAACTGGAATATAGAGGATATGACTCGGCTGGACTGGCTGTCCGTGACGGAGAAAATCTGGCACAGGTCGTGAAAGCGAAGGGGCGCCTGTCCAATCTGATCGAGAAAACAGATGGCGGCAAGGCATTGAAAGGAACCTGTGGTATTGGTCATACTCGTTGGGCGACCCACGGTGAGCCGAGCCAAACCAATGCACATCCGCATGTTTCGGGTAACTGTACCCGTTCTGCTTCCGGCACAGTGGAGTCTGAGGTAGTTGGCGTACATAACGGCATCATCGAGAACTATACCGAACTGAAAGAAAAGCTGCTGAAGCACGGTTATACATTCTATAGTCAGACGGATACGGAAGTGGTCATCAAGCTGGTGGACTACTATTATAAAAAGTACAACCTCGGTCCTATTGATGCCATCGCTAAGACGATGGTGCGTGTCCGTGGTTCCTACGCTCTTGAGCTGATGTTCCGGGATTATCCGGGCGAGATTTGGGTGGCACGTAAGGATAGCCCGATGATCATCGGCATTGCGGATGGTGAGACCTATGTGGCTTCGGATGTCCCGGCAATTTTGAAATACACTCGCAACGTGTATTACATTGGCAACCTTGAGTTCGCAAAACTGACTCCGGGTGAAGCTCATTTCTATGACCTGAACGGTGATGAAATTGAGAAGCAGACCACCGAGATCAAGTGGGATGCAGAAGCAGCCGAAAAAGGCGGCTTTGAGCATTTCATGATGAAAGAAATCCATGAGCAGCCGAAAGCTGTTCAGGATACCATTAACTCTGTGATCAAGAACGGCGCTATCGACCTATCCAGTGTGGAGATCACCGAGGATGAAATTAAAAACTTTGAGCAGATCTATATTGTTGCCTGTGGCTCTGCATGGCATGTGGGCATGGCTGCTCAGTATGTGCTGGAAGATATAGCGGATATCCCAGTGCGTGTGGAACTCGCATCTGAGTTCCGTTATCGGAAGATGCCGCTCAATCAGAAAGCACTGGTAATCGTTGTCAGCCAGTCTGGTGAGACAGCAGATACATTGGCTGCACTGCGACTCGCAAAAGAAAAAGGCATAACCACAATGGCAATCGTCAATGTGGTAGGCAGCAGTATTGCCCGTGAAGCGGACAAAGTGTTCTACACCCTTGCCGGTCCAGAAATCTCTGTTGCAACGACCAAGGCATACAGCGCACAGCTGGTAGCTATGTACTGTCTGGCGGTTCAGTTTGCAAAGGTCAGAGAAAAAATCACTGAAGAACAGTACAGCTACTATATTTCTGAACTGTTGACTCTCCCGGAGAAGATGCAGAAAACTTTGGAAGATAAAGAGCGCATTCAGTGGTTTGCAGCAAAGTATGCCAATGCACACGATGTGTTCTTCGTAGGTCGTGGCATTGACTATGCTGTCTGCTTGGAAGGTAGTTTGAAACTGAAAGAAATCAGCTACATTCACTCGGAGGCATATGCAGCTGGCGAACTGAAGCACGGAACAATCAGTCTGATTGAGCAGGGAACGTTGGTCATCGGTGTGCTGACCCAGAGCGAACTCTACGAAAAGACAATCAGCAATATGTTGGAGTGCAAGAGCCGTGGCGCTTATCTGATGGGGCTCACCACCTATGGTAAGTATGAAATCGAAGATCAGGTAAACTTTACGGTCTATGTTCCGAAGGTGGATGAGCACTTTGTTGGTAGTCTGGCAGTGATTCCGCTGCAGCTGCTTGGCTACTATGTGTCTGTTGCCAAGGGCCTGGATGTGGATAAGCCAAGAAATCTGGCGAAGAGTGTGACAGTAGAATAAAAGTTAGTAAGAGGAAGAAATTATGAACACAACTTTACTTATCATGGCTGCTGGTATCGGTAGCCGTTTTGGAACAGGAATCGAACAGGTTATCGGCGATCATATTGCCTCCATTTGCTCTTCAAGAAGATGCTGGAGAACGGGGGGTACAAGGCTGACTTGTTCAGTGATCTGTAAATGATGATGAAAGAAACGATTGATTTACTAGGGAAAATTCTCACAAACATTCTGAATGCTCTCTATGAGCCATTTGGATTTTCACTCCTGCTTTCCTTCCTAGCCATGTTTTTCTATCTTTATGCTTATGAACCTACTGAAGCCGGCAAAGGCTGGAAAAATGCCATAGTGACATGGTATCAGAAGTTCAAGGAGAGTGTGTTCTTTCGGAAGTTGTTCTTACTGGCATTTGTGACCTCACTTATTCTGTTCCGAACCCTGTTAAACCGCGATCTTTGGATGAATCCTTTATCCGATGTCATGGGTGGCTGGGGCATCTGGGAGACTGTGAATGGCGAACAGAAGCTGACTACTGAGTGCATTGAGAACCTGATCATGATGGTACCGTTTTCAGCAGTAGTGATGTGGACGTTTGGAGAGAAGATTGGAAGTGGCTGGAAGAAGATACTGTGGCAAAGCGGTAAGATAGCATTTATCTTTTCTGTAAGTATTGAGATGCTACAATTATTGCTTCGCTTGGGAACATTCCAGCTATCAGACATCTTCTACAACACAGTCGGTGGAATGATCGGCGGATTGATGTATTGTGCGGTGATGAAGGTAAGAAAGCGTCTGTAAAAAGGGTTGAAATTGCAGCATTTTTGCTGAGACTATGAAGAAAAGTCTGTAAATAATAATCTTCTATGATAATGATTGAGCTGGAAGCGCTAAATTGGAGCTTCCAGCTCTTGTTTTATATATACCCGTCTTCCGTCGTAGTACTATGAAAGTTCCGACGTTTTCAAATTAAAAATTTTGATGTACAAAGTTACAATACGGAGCAAAACGCGGCGAAAGTTATTCTCTAATAAAGAATACCAACCGACAGCAGCAAGAATGTTTCGATAGGCAAGACGATGATTTGTACGACGAACTGTACTTTGACGACAGCCCGTATTGACGCAAAAAGTAAATTTAATACCATATTTTTCAAAAATTGTATTGACAACTCAGAGATTTGTAAGATAATAGTGGTGTGGGGTATAACTACTATGAACAATTATAAATTTTTAGAGAAACTCGGCTTTTCGTCAAACGAAGCAAAAGTATACGGAACACTAATTAAACATAAAGTGTTAAACGGTTACGAAATCGCAAAACTTTCGGGCGTTGCGCGTTCGTTGGTGTACGAGGTTATCAATCGCTTGGTGGCAAAGGGCGCGGTTATTCGTATAGACGGAGAGCCGAATTTTTACAAGCCTATCGAGTATCAAGACCTTATACGTAGCATCAAGGAAGAAAACGAAAAGAATATTGCCTGCGCCGAACGCGAGCTACAACAACTTGCAACGGAAAACGCCGACGTCGATTATGTAATGAATATAGTGGGCGAAGAAAAATACGTTGCTAAGGCAAAGAAACTTATCGACAGCGCGCAAGCGGAAATTTCGCTGTCCATTTGGCGAGAGCCGTTCGAAGTGCTACGTAGTAATATCGAAAACGCAATATCCCGCGGGGTAAAGGTGTATATTTTTACCTTCGAAAGCATTTTGGTCGAGGGCGCAACGGTGTATTCGTACAATATCAACGACGTTTCAACACTGTTTCCATACCGTAGAACAACAATTATAATCGACGGCGGAGAGTGTTTAGTCGGAGAAGAAGGCGATCGCAACGTTTACGCGCATACGCGCAATCATTCGGTTGTTTCCCTTGCCACCGACGAAATTGTTTTGAATGTTTTTTGGAATAAACTTATCGAAAAAGAAAACTTGTTGTCTAAAGGCTGCTCCGGTGCGGATTTCTTGCAAGCCATACACAATTTGGCGGAGCGCTACGGCATTACCGACGAGATGACCAAGAATTTCCTTGTTTACAATTTTCAAAAGGAGAAAACTCAAAATGGCAAAAAACGTTGAACGATTACGGGCGCGCGAAGCCAAGGAACTTATCCGCCGCGAAAAGCAGTTGGGCGCAAGAAGCAACAAGTTTTATTTCCTATCCGGTAACACTGCTTATTATTTTCTATCGTCCCCTTGCGGACAAATTCGGGCGTAAGCCGTTTTTGGTTATTAACACGTTATGTATGGGCTTAGGGCTGTTCCTTGTGTATTTATCCAAAGATATCTACGTTTACATGATAGGCGGCACGTTGATGAGTTTTATGGTCTCGCACGATATGCAATGCGTGTACATACTGGAATGCTCCGACAAAAAGTCTCGCGCCCGTAACTACGCAATTGTAAAAGCGGTGGCGATACTGGGCACGTTACTTGTTCCGTTGCTTAGGGCTACACTCATGCAAAACGTAAGCGAGCGTTGGCACGTAGTATATTTGGTGCCGGCAATTATCGGTTTTGTAATGTCGTTATTCGCGCTGCTTTTTGCTAGGGAAACAAACGCATTTTTGACTAAAAGAATAGAGTATTTAAAAACGCCTATAGAAGAACGTGAACAACGCAGCAAGGAAGGACGCGAACAAAACGCACAAGGCGGAATTCTGACCGCTGTAAAATTCGCATTCAGACACAGACAATTGCGCTTTTTGATTATTGCTTGTTGCTGCTTTTATCTCGCTTCGTTAGGTACGGCAACGTACAGTACGGTCATGGCAAAGTCGGCGCTGATGACGGAAGAAGAAATAACTCTTGCTTTGTTTCTGTATCCCGTCGGCAACGCGCTGTTTACATTGATTTCCGGTTTTGTGTCGGATAAATTCGGACGTAAAGTAACTATAGTCGCAATGTCTTGTTCGGCATTGACGTGTTATTTGCTGTTTATCTTTAGCGGTATGTTCAAGTGGACTCCGTATTTGACGGGTTTTGCTATCGGCGGATTTATGGGCAGTTACTGGGGCGCAGGCGATACCATCGGCGGAATTATGTTTTCCGAATCGACTCCTACAAACCTGCGTTCGTCGGTTACGGTAATCAATACGTTGCTTAACGGAGTTATGGGCGGACTTGCAACAGTTATTACTATGATACTGCTGCCTATCATTCCTGAACGCATGTTCGGCTATATGTATTTGGGCTTGACGGTTCCGGGGCTTGTAGGGGCAATTGTAATAATGTGGCTGTTTGTCGGCGAAACTCGCGGACTTGATCTTAAAACTGTAACCGGTACGGAATGGGATAAGCCTAAAAAGGTTAAAGAAGAACAACAGGATGGTGAATAAAATGAATAACAAACAATTTGAAATCGGCGCAAGCGAACAGCCGTTAGATATTATTAAGGAAACGTGCGGTTTTGCGGGCGTTTTTAAGCAAATAGGTGTTATAGGGGATTCTTTGGCATCGGGCGAGTTTGAAAGTCACGATGAAAACGGAAATATAGTTTATACCGATATGTACGAGTACTCGTGGCCTGCCGTTTTAGAGCGCATTACTGGAACAAAATACAACAATTATTCCCGCGGCGGAATGACCGCGCGCGAGTATGTTCAAAGTTGGGCGGACGAAAACGGATTTTGGCAATGGAATCAAGCGTATATTATTGCGTTAGGCAACAACGATTCGTTTGTGTTCGGGCATCCTCTGGGAAGTGTCAAGGACGTCAACGCCGATTGTCCGCAGGATAATGGCGATACGTTTTTCGGTAATATGGGCAAAATCGTTTCCAAACTTAAAACAATAGAGCCTAACGCGCGTATTTTTGTTGTAACTCCTCAACTGCGCGGTGAAGCGTGTGATAACGATATTCGTTATATCGCAAGCGAACTCGCCAAATTGTGCGATATGTTTGAGTTTACTTACTTGCTGGATATGACTGCGCATGCGCCCGTATACGATGCAGAAATGCGTAAATCGTTCGGGTTGGGCTTTCATCCGAACCCGATGGGCTACTATGCATACGCGTTGATTGTGGGAAATTATATCGATTACATTATCAGAAGTAACCCGCAGGAATTTGCTACGATACCGTTTGTAGGTACGTTGCTCAAAAACAAAGATTACAAATAGAATAAAGATTTCAATTAGTTCTTTTCAATATTTTATCAATTAACTCTGACACAGATTTGACACAGCCTTCTGCATATTGCTTTACAGTAGCTGGAGAATGATGGAATGTATAACCATGCTTTGTTGCCCTTAACATATCAATGTCATTTTCAGCATCACCAATGGCGTAGATTTGTTCATGCATGAATCCAAGTTTCTGACAAAGGATGTTCATGGCGTTCCCTTTTGAACAGTCTCTACACGCCATGTCAACATCCTGGATATTTACAAAAGCTCTCACCTCCTGGTGATCTGACTTTTCCAGCCAGTCTGCAAAAGCTTTTGCAGATTTATTGTCTTTGAAATGGAATGACATTCCATAAAGTTTTTCCGTTTTTAATAAATCAATACTGCTAATAGGTGTTGTTGGCAGGTTGTACTGTTTTATTTGATTGCATGAAAATACGTTGTCTTTCGTATGAACTGTTAATGGTATATCCGATGCATATTCGTTTATTATTTTTTTGATTGCTGTAAATGATACAGGTTCTTCATGCAGTATTTGTTGATGACTATCCGCGATGATACTCCCTGTACCGGCAATCATGTAATCAGGCAAAAGATATCTTTCCAACGGAGCAACTATCCATGGCAATGCTCTGCCGGAGTTAATTACGATCAGATTTCCTCTTTGCTGGAATTCCTTTATTGCATCTAAATCTGATTCCTTAAAATATGTTTTTCCATTATCAGAGAACAATATTGTTCCATCCATGTCTGTAAATAAAATATTTTTCTGTTTCATATTTTTTTCCCTTGCTAAATTGATTGTCTTGTTGCATTATCCTGGAAGCTAAAGTAATCAGGGCGATGGCGTGACTGGGTATATTCAAACATAACACCATCACTATTGTAAGTATGAGATGTGACAACAGCCATACAGTTATAGTCTCCAAGATCCAAATATTTTTCATCAATTTCAGTCATCTTTTCTACGGTCATGATACGTTTACTTGTGACAATGGAAACTCCAAGAGTATTTTCCAGATAATCGTAAATCGACTTTTCTGCAATCTCTTTAGTTAGATCTTTAGCAACGCTTTTCAAAAAATAATTATGGTTTTATAAATTTTTTCCGATCCCCTCAAGTTCGTTCATGGAATCCTTGTTTTTTTCAAGTTCATCTCTGGCTGTTGCGTAATATGATTTTTTGAAAAGCATATCCCATGAAAGATATTTTGCCATACAGTCAAACTGCTTATCAATCAGCTCATACT
>ENA-OPSY01000430-OPSY01000430.1-human-gut-metagenome-genome-assembly--contig:-NODE-430-length-30397-cov-11.199921_pt1 | contig 30397 bp, 28 predicted proteins | sample MGYA00241464_ERZ501920 | MGnify/ENA primary metagenome ERZ501920 (study PRJEB25962, sample SAMEA2042396) | human gut metagenome | biome: human gut; feature: human-associated habitat; material: faeces...
ACATGCTGAGTGATTTTACCGGAGCAGAGTAAGCGTCAAATAAAGGGGCGGGTAGACAGGTGTGAGAAAATAGTGGTGGAACGTATCGAAATGTTCCACCACTATTAACATTTAGGAGCGGGAACAGATGACGAGCAACGAACTGAAGCACCAGGCAAGAACGCAGGAATGGGGGGTGGCAATACAGGAATGCCGTAGCAGCGGCCTATCCGTGCGAGAGTGGTGCCGCCAGCGCGGAGTGACCACAACAACATATTACCGGTGGGAAAGAGAAGTTCTGTCCAGCATTCGCAGGAAAGATGCCGCAGACCGTTCCGCAGCAGTATTTGTAGAACTGCCAGCCCCACAACCGTTGCGAAATGTTTCGGAACGTACCGTGACACTCAATCTGGGAAAGGGGAGCATCGATCTATACCAAGAAATGAGTCCGGAAATGCTGAGGACACTGGTGGAAATACTGCGAACATGCTGAGTGATTTTACCGGAGCAGACAAGGTGTATATAGCCTGCGGGTACACAGATCTGCGAAAAGGGATAGATGGTCTGGCAAGCATGGTCCAGCAGCAATTTCAGTTGGATCCATTCACAAACACACTGTTTTTGTTCTGCGGGCGAAGGCGGGACCGGATAAAAGGTTTGTACTGGGAGAAGGACGGCTTCATTCTACTGTATAAGCGCCTGGAACGAGGAGCGTACCAGTGGCCGAGGAGTGAGAACGAAGTGAGGAGTTTAACACCGCAGCAGTATCGTTGGCTCATGGAGGGGCTGAAAATAGAGCAGCCCAAAGCACACTGCCCGGTGCTTGGGCTAAGCATGGTATGAGTGTGAAAAAGCAGCGCAAAGTACTGGAATTACTGGACTTTACAGCATTTTTATGGTATAATTCATTCATGAAAAACACAGCAAATGTGCAGACAAGCAACACGGAAATGGTAAGCATTTCTCGTGCAGAATACGAAAGATTTCAAGCGCAGGGTGAACGGATCTCTGCGCTTGAAAAGCAGGTTGAACAACTCATGGAGGCGATTCGACTTTCCCGAAAGAAGCTGTTCGGTTCGTCCTCTGAGAAGATGAGCGGGAACGGCTATGAACAAATGAGTCTGCTGTTCAACGAAGCGGAGGCATACCTGTCTGTACCTGAGAAGAATGAAACTACCAGCGTAGCCGCTCATACCAGACAGAAACGCTCCTCCAAACTGGAAGAAGTTTTGCCGGAAGATGTTCCCGTTGAAATTGTGGAGCACCGGATAAACACTGAGGATCTGGAATGCCCCTCCTGTGGGAGCGAGATGATTGAGATTGGCAAGGAAGTCCGGCGCTCGCTTGTAATGATCCCAGCACAGGTAAAGATCCGGGAGGACTGGTATTATACATATGCCTGTAAGACCTGTAAGGAAGAAAATATAGAGACTCCGGTGGCGAAGACGGAAAAAGAACCTTCTGTAATTCCCGGCAGCTATGCCTCTGCGGAGGCCATTGCCCATATTATGGTGCAAAAGTTTGTTATGGGTTCTCCGCTGTACCGGCAGGAGCAGGAGTGGAATCGGCAGGGTGTAAAACTTTCCCGACAGACTATGTCGAACTGGATATTGCGCGCGGCAGAAGACTGGCTAAAGCCGGTGTATGAGGAACTTCACCGAAAGCTGGTGCAGCATAAAGTCCTCCACGCAGATGAGACAACACTGCAGGTACTGCGTGAGCCATGGAAATCCGCGCAGAGCAAGAGTTATATGTGGTTATACAGAACAAGCGGAGATGCAGAACACCCCATTGTTCTGTATGAGTACAGTCCCAACAGAAAGCCGAAGAATGCGGAGGAATTTCTGGAGGATTTTAAGGGCTGGCTCCATGCGGATGGGTATCCCGGCTACCACAGCCTGCCGGAGCAGATCCGCGTAGTGGGTTGCTGGGCTCATGCGCGGCGCAAGTTTGACGAAGCGGTGAATTCACTGCCAAAACAGGAACAAGCCGGAAGCGCGGCACTGGAAGGCCAGAGATACTGCAATGCCCTGTTTGCTTTGGAGAAGGAACTGGCTGGGCTGACAGGGGAAAAACGATATAAACAGCGGCAGGAACGGGCGAAACCCATTCTTGACGCTCTATTGGCATGGGCAGAAACGAAGAAAGCACCGCCGAAGTCTGCGTTGGGAAAAGCACTGCATTATCTGCGGGAGCAGTGGCCCTGGCTGATTCGTTATCTGGAAGATGGAAGACTGGAAATTTCCAACAACCGCGCCGAACGCAGTATAAAGCCATTCGTAATGGACAGAAAGAATTTCCTGTTTGCCAACACGCCCAACGGGGCCCAGGGCAGTGCAATTATATTCAGCATGATTGAGACAGCGAAGGAGAACGGGTTGGATCCATTCCACTATTTGGTGTGGGTGCTGCAGAGCACGCCTGGGATGAATAAAACCGCACCGGACTGGGCGGCAGCCCTTATGCCGGAGAATGCACCGAAGATATGTTTTGCTGGCAACAGAGATTGACCGGATTTGCTTTTGCAGATCCGGTTTTCTCATTCTGAACGACAAAACTTTGCATTTTTCGCCAACCCGACAGCTGTGCCGTTCAATACGAAAACTGTTTCCTCTAAAATAAGAAGGGCGACAAACCCAATAGAATTTACAGGAGGAAACAGTATGAAAAAAAAAGGACATTCCGACCCGAGTATGCGGAGGACATCCTGAGAACCCACTTCAACAGGCACGACTAAAGGCGGGTGTAGCACAATACCAGATCGCTGAGGATCTCTCCTGCGACATTCGCACGATTCAGCGATACGAAGCTGGTGAGCAATTCCCGGACTGGAACGAGCTTTTGAAAATGAAAGTACGGTATTCATGCGAATTTGCCGACTTGTTCCCGGAGGAGTTCAGATGATGAGAGTAAGCAGCAGGAGAAGCGTGAAAGAAGCGCCGAGAATTACGCAGAACGCATCGTCTGATGTATCCTTTTCTCCGTCGTTTCTCTGGCATCTGCTCATGCACTTTGCAGAATACCGCATGGAACTTCCAATTAGAGAAGTAATGGTGTTCCCGAATGGTCATGCTTACTACGTCTGTCCCAGATGTAACATAACGCTGGAACGGGAATTCATGTCCTACTGCGACCGCTGTGGCCAACACTTGGGTTGGAATAGTTACCGAAAAGCTAAGGTTATCTATCCCGGTAACCGAGAAGAAGTACATACCTAATGACGCACAAGGGTGGACGTTTGCTCTCCACCCTTGTCTGTTTTCTATTTTCTTATTTGACGCTTACCATTTTTTCGACATTTTCCACCAAATATCGAGATTTTATGGTAAACCACCACCACATCTGGTAAAATCCGCTCAAAAAATTTTTAAATTTTTTGTCGTACCCCACTGTAAAACAGGCTCTCAGCGTTTCGTTATATAGAGGTTGAATTCTCTTCTGCAAAAATAATTGCAGAGAGAGATTTTGATAATATGACACAAAGGAGGAAGCAAAGATGACTGAAATCGAATACCAGGAATTTGTAAGGCATTGTCCTTACGATGCTATGGGCGATTATTCCATGTTTCGCAAAGAGCAAACAGAGAATGAATCAGAAGATGCACATATCAACTGAATAAGCCAGGCAATCTGGCAAACTTAATCTAAACGCAGATACATGCGTTACAAAGGAGTCGCGGACTCCCGTTCAAAAAAAACGGGTGAGTTCGTGACCTCTTGTACTGCAGTTCTTTATGTCTGTGCAGAAATTTCATAAAAGATGGAATGGACCACCCGGAGCCGAAAGGCAGAAAGGTGGTCTTTATGTTGACATTAAAAGAACTGAAAAAAATCGTGAAAGTTGCTGATGTGGAGAAGAGAATCCCAAGCGTGAAATCCTTGAAGGAACACAAAGTTGTAGTAAAGGAAATGATCAATGCAGATACAACAATCTCTGTTTATGATCACGGATATGTACTTTATACAGCAGGAAATCAATCAACCGTATTTCCGCTTCATAGTTGTGATGACTATGAATATGTGAGTGTAACTGGCGATAACAAGGAATTCAATAAAGAGTTCTTTGATAATGAAAACTGGTATATCCGTCTGCTGATGGAGGCTGAAGACCGTATGGCATACAGCCAGAGCAAAATCAGCACCAATCATGGTGTGTTTTCTAACAGCGATGTTACAGATGATGCGGAGATTATGAGAGGATCTTCAAAAGATTTTGTTGACGATGTTATCGACAGAGAAATTCTAAACGCTTTGATCAAAGAGTTAACAGAGAGACAAAAGACGGTACTCAATCTGGTTTATTTCGAGGAAATGCGTCAGCAGGATGTTGCAGATTATCTGGGAATCAAACAGCAGAGTGTAAATGACCTCCTGAACAGGGCATTAAAAACGATGAAAAAAAAGGCGGAAAACGAAGAATTTTAAAAAAATTGAATTAGACCACTGTAAAACAGGCTCTGAGCGTTTCGTTATATGAAGGGTTTGCATAGAACACCTTCATGTACCTTGAAAAATGAATAGCCTGCCCGGAGTGATATTCGGTTTGAACATGCACAGAGCGAAAAGCTGCGTGTCTGCCAGAAGAAAACGTATCAGAGATGGAAACTGATATAGGAACGGATCCGGGAAAGAAAACAGGAAAACGCTTAAATCTTAAATCAAAATAAAATGTCTGAATCTGAAAAGAGGATGACAGTAGAAATCATGTGGCGGTATTTGTGACAAACAGGTACCGCCATATATTTGTGCTGTTATCTCAGCTTGTGCTGACTGTCCCAAATAGCGCAAATTTCAGGAAAGGAGGCGATCATCTTCGTATAAAAGATAATACGCAGACACGAACAGATAACCATACACAAAAAAATCAGAAAGGAAGGATTTAAGAGAATGAACGTGAAAAAGAAAGCACGCAGGGTGATGTCCGGTTTACTGACTGCAGTAACGGTTCTATCGACGGTACTCTCTCCCGCTGTTGCCTATGCTTCTGATGATGCCGGATCTGTAAAAAAGATTCCGTATTATGAGGAGATCAAGGATCAGTTGGATGAAGATGAAGTGGTAACTGCAAAGGATTATGAGATCAAGGTTGGAGACAATTTCGATGTAAAGAGTGATTATACCGGTCTTACGATCCAGGATGACAGCAAAGTAAAAGTTACATTTCAGGAAGCAAAAGATACGGACGGGAATGACTTTTCTACCGATTATGCCAATTCCTATAAGGCAGTCTATTATGTAGAACCACAGACAACGGATCATCCAACCTACCAGATCAATCGAAAGATCGTGGTAAAAGAAGCGGATCAGCAGAAAGATTCGCAGTCAGAAAGTTCTTCTGATCAGGATGCTGGTTCTTCCGATAAGACAGAAACAGAGGATTCTGAGGCTGACTCGTCTACAGAGGAAACTGGTGATGCTAAAACGGAGAGCAAAACAGAACTGACAGAAAAAGAATTTGATGCAGAGATCGAAGCAACGGAGAATCAGGAGACCGTTGATCCGGAAACAGGGATCACACTCTCAGAGGTTATGCAGGAAGCTGTTGACCAGGAAGTTGCTCTTGCAGATCTTGAAGCAGGCGAAAGTATTACTTTTGATATGCCAATGATGCTTGCTTCCGGTGAAACAGGAACAAAATCAGTCACAGTCACAGCCGGTTCCTGGTACTATTACGCAGACTATGGATTAGGTTCTTATCTGACTTGTCCATATTATGTGAAATGGGGAAGCATCAATGCGACAGCATACTGTGTTGAACCATCGAAAAAAGGACCGGGAAATGGAACTTATACGATCCAGAAACTTGCCGATGGAAAAACACTTGCGAAGGTCTGCTATTACGGAACAAAAGCAAGTGATGAGAATGGTTTTTTCGATGAGAAACATCCGGATTTTCCGGCAGGAAAGAGATTCATCATTACGCATCTTGCAGCGGCTTATGCAAATGGATCCAGTGACTGGGCATCCGGAACCAATGCAACAGGAAAGAACCTGGCAATGGAACTTTACAATTATTGTGTAAATATGCCGGACATTCCGTCTGTAGATATGAGCTTTTCCGAATCTAATGTAAAGGCTTATGTGGAAGGAAACAGCCAGCGAACAAGCGTGATCACATTCAAAGCAGATAAACTGCAGACAATCACATTTAAGTTGCCAAGCGGTGTAAAGCTTGTAAATGTGACAACCGGTAAAACAAGTGCTGCAGGAGCAAGTGTAGAAATCAGTGGAGGTACACAGTTTTATCTGACAGCACCACTTGATCAGGCAGAGAGCGTCAGTGCTACATTTTCTTCTCGGATGAAGGGAAGCATTGATAAAGAATACTCTGCTTACAAGATTGTAACAGGATCCGGAACACAGGACCTGGCTCTTGTTTTCGGTGAAGGTGTCGGAAATGAGAAATATGTGGATTTTAAAGTAACCTGGACAAAAGAATGCAAGGTATCCATTGTAAAGAAAGACCAGGATACAGGCAATGCACTGGCTGGTGCAGTGTACGGGATCTATTCCGATGCTGCATGTACAAAGCTGATCGCAGAGATGCCTGCAACTGATCAGAATGGTGCTTCACAGCTCACAATGGAAAAGACACAGGAAGTTGTTTATCTGAAAGAAATCTCTGTTCCAACAGGGTATCAGATCGATACAAAGTCTTATAATGTGACTCTTGCTATCGGAAAGACAACAACCAAAAATGCAACGGATAAGCGAACAAATGCAAAGCTCAACATTGCAAAACAGGATGCGGAGACAGGAAATGCAGCACAGGGAGATGCAACACTGGAAGGTGCGGTATATGGCCTTTATGCAAGGGAAGATATTGTTCATCCGGATGGAAGAACCGGAACGATCCATAAGAAAGACAGCCTGATCACATCCCTGACAACGGATAAGAATGGCGAAGCTTCTGTATCGGATCTCTATCTTGGAAAGTATTATCTGAAAGAGCTTAGTGCTCCGGTGGGATACGTACTGGATCCGACAGAACATGAGGTGGACTGTACTTACGAAGGTGCTACTGTTCCGACAGTAGAAAGAACTTCTGTATGTAAAGAAACCGTCATCAAGCAGCCGTTCCAGATTATCAAGGCAGCAAACAACGGGAAGACCGATGCAGACCTTCTGCAGGGAGTTGGTTTTTCGGCATGGCTTGTCAGTGATCTGAAAGTAAAAGCAGATGGAAGTTATGATTTTGATTCAGCCAGACCAGTTGTACTGACTGCAGATGGCCAGACAGAAATGTTTACCGATGAAAAAGGATATGCAAGATCGATTCCGCTTCCATATGGAACTTATGTGGTAAGAGAAACCACAAGCAAACACAACTATGCACCGGTCGATGATTTTGTAGTGAAGATCACAGAGAATCATCCGGATACACCGCAGACATGGCGAGTGCTGCTGGATAAAGAATTCAAAGCAAAATTAAAGATCATCAAAAAGGATGCAGAAACACAGAAATCTGTACTCCTGGCTAATACTGAGTTCAAGGTATACGACCTGGATAATCAGAAATATGTGGAACAGACAACATCCTATCCGAAGCCAACGGTACACAAATCCTATTTCACAAATGAGGAAGGATACCTGGTACTGCCAAAGAATCTGAAACCTGGCAACTACCGGATTGAGGAAGTGACGGCACCCGATGGGTACACGATATCCAAAAACTATGTGACAGTTGCCGTTGATACAGATACTGCTTATCTGACCGATCCTGTCACAGGAGATGCAGTCATTGATGTGGAATATACCAATGCCCCGGTCAAAGGTCAGTTAAAGATCTATAAACAGGGTGAAGTGTTAAAGGGATTTGATAAGGACTTCCAGTATGAAATGGCTGGACTTGCAGGTGCTGAATTTGAAGTCTATGCGGCAGAAGATATTTATACTGCCGATCATCAGGTAGATGCAGATGGACAGAGAACTCTGTATTTTGCAAAGGATGCACTGGTAGCAACCGTCACAACGGATGCAGATGGTTATGCAACCGTAAAGAATCTTCCACTTGGCAGATACTATGTCAAAGAGAAGAATGCACCGGACACTTATGTGTTAAATACGGTGCCGGAAAATGTCGAATTTGCTTATGCAGATCAGGATACCGCAGTGATCGAGAAAGAAATCTCTGTCACAGATGAACGACAGAAAGTGTCGATTACTGTCGAAAAACAGGATGCTGAGACAGGCAATACAGTAGCCGGAGCAGTGTTCGGTATTTACAATGCAAAAGACATTCAGACGAAAGATGGAAAAGTGATCGTCAAAGCAGATACTCTTTTACAGGAAATGACTTCTGATGAAAAAGGTCAGGCAGCATGTACACTGGATCTTCCACTTGGAAGCTATTATGTAAAAGAACTGAAAGCACCAGATGGATTCGTATCTTCGGATGAAGTACTGAGATTTGATGCTTCTTATCAGGGGCAGGATGTACAGACAGTAACATTAAAATCCGTAAAGAAGAACCAGCCGACAACTGTTGAGATCACAAAATCAGATGCAACAACCGGTGTAGAACTGGATGGAGCTTATCTGAAAGTAACGGATAAAGATGGAAATGTAGTAGATAGCTGGACATCTTCCAAAGATGCACCGCATGTGATCAAATATCTGAAAGTGGGTGAGACTTATACCCTACATGAAGAGTTTGCACCACATGGTTATCTGGTAGCCAATGATGTGACATTCACAGTCAAAGATACTGGAGAGGTTCAAAAAGTGGAAATGAAGGACGAGGTACCGGTTGGTGAACTCATAATCAACAAGAAGGGAGAATTCCTGGATTCTGTTACACTGGCCGATAAGGTCAAAGGTGTGGTGGAACACATTTTCAACTATGTAACTGGAAAGCTGACAGATGTTACGTTTGAAGTCTATGCTGAGGAAGACATTAAGGCTGCCGATGGCGTCAGTGACGATTACTATAAAAAGGATGAACTGATTGCAACGATCAAGACAGATGAAACCGGTATTGCAAAACTGGAAAATCTTCCACTTGGTAAATACTATGTGAAAGAAACAGGAACTGCTTACGGTCATGTACTGGATGGTGAGATCCGTCATGTAGATCTGACTTACGTGGATCAGAATACACCAGTTGTAGTCTATGACAAAGACTGGCAGAACAACCGCCAGAGAGTAGAAGTCAATGTACTTAAGAAAGAAAAAGATTCTGACCGTACATTGGAAGGCGCTATCTTTGGATTATTTGCCAAAGAAGACATTAAGTCTGAGACAACAGGTAAAGTCCTGATCGAAGCCGATGAGATCATTGAGCTGAAATCTACGGATGAAGAAGGAAAGATCACATTTGTTGCAGATCTTCCAATAGGAGCAACTTACTATGTAAAAGAGCTCTATGCACCGGACGGATTCGTAACCAACGATGAAGTAAAGGAATTTACCTTTGAGTGTGCAGGTGAAGATCAGCCGACAGTCACTTATGATTTTACCTTTGATAATCAGCCAACCGTCGTTGAATTTACCAAATCCAGTCTGACAACCGGAAAAGAACTTCCAGGATGTAAGCTGAAAGTGGTAGATGCTGATGGAAATATCGTGGATGAATGGACTTCCGGTAAAGAAGCACATGTGATCCGTGAGCTGACTGTCGGAAAAGAATACACACTGGTTGAAACAAAACCTGCTGATGGTTACGTGACAGCTGAAAGCGTAAAGTTCACGATCAAAGATACTGCCGATGTGCAGAAAGTTGAGATGAAGGATGATGTAACGAAGGTGAAAATCTCCAAACAGGATATCGCCGGAAAAGAACTTCCGGGAGCGAAACTCACAATCCTTGATCAGGATGGAAAAGTTGTGGAAAGCTGGACCAGTACAGAGAAAGCACATTACATCGAAATGCTTCCGATCGGAAAATACACTCTCCGTGAAGAAACAGCACCGGATGGCTATCTGGTTGCAAAAGATGTGGAATTCGAAGTAAAGGATACCTGTGAAGTACAGCATGTAACTATGGTGGATGAGAAAAAACCGGCAGAAAAGACACCGGAAGGTGGAAAACCTGTCAGTGATTCACCAAAGACTGGGGATAACACCAATCTGTGGCTGTGGTTTATGCTTCTCGGCATTGGTGCGACTGGTACAGGAGCCCTTGCATTTATGAGAAAAAAGAAACACTAATTAAATAAGAATGAGCGTTCATGGAAACCGAAAGGAATCTGTGGACGCTTTTTTAGATGGGAGAAACCATGAGAAATATCATTATTTTTGTTGCTCTTCTGGGAGCAGCGGCAATATTTACAGTTTTGTATTGTCTCATTGCTGCCGGAAGTCAGGCAGAGAAAAAACTGACAGAAATCATGAGAAAAGAGGAAGAACAGAATGAAGACTAATAAAGATCTGATCATAGAACCAAATGCAGCTATTGAGGGAAGAAAGTACAGCGAAGAAAAGCCATGGTCCTGCAAGTACTGTTACTGGTGGGGAGGCAAAAAGAAAGGCTGTAGCTTGAAACAGTGCCACTATCTGCTTCCGGAAAAGAAAAAAGCAGTAAAAACAACACCATGTGGTGGCTGTCCGTATGGAAAACATGTTCCATGCATCGGATATTGTATTGCCCGTCTTCATTCTGAAATGAAAGGAAAGAAAGGACGTGGGTAATTGCAGGAAGAAGTAAATCAGAAAGTGATCAGCCTGAGCATCCAGGGAGTCAAGATCACTGCCAGTGTGCTAAAAGCAGCCCTTCGGAAGTTCCTGGAAATGGACAACCGGAGGAAACAGAAAGCAACGCAGGTGAAAATGGCTGAAAAGACCGGACGGGCTCAGGAGAAAGGAAGGGAAAAAGCCCGAAAAAAGATTGAAAAGAAAAAGCCACATGGAAAGCAGACCATCAAGCAACTGAATGCACAGGGAGTACAGCTTTCCAACATAAAGATCACAGATGAAAATATCAAATCCTTTGACCGTGTGGCAAGAAAGTACGGGATTGATTACAGCCTGAAAAAAGAAGTCGGTGCTGATCCACCAAAATATCTGGTCTTCTTTAAGGCTAAAGATGTGGATGTGATGACAGCGGCTTTCCGGGAATATGCCGGAGTAGAACTGAAAAAGAAACAGGCGAAGAAACCATCCGTCAGAAAGAAACTGCAGAAATCTGTAGAAAGAAAAGCAAAGCACCGCCAGCGTGTGAAGCAGAGACAAAAATCCAGAGGTCAGGAACGATGATCCGGGAAAAATTACAGAAGATCCAGGTCAAACGACTGGTGATCTTAAATCTCCCATATTTCTTTATCTTCTATGTAGCAGATAAAGGATCCTGGCTGTACCGGCATTGCCTGGGAGAAAGCATGGTCCAGAGACTTGGCGTGATGTTAGTCAATTTCCGACTGGCATTTTTAAGCTGGCTGCCAAGTATCGCTTTGCAGGACCTTACAGTAGGTGTTCTGGCTGCAGGTGCATTAAAACTGGTGGTCTACTATCGTTCTAAAAACGCAAAGAAGTTCCGGCAGGGTGTGGAGTATGGATCTGCAAGATGGGGAAACAGAAAAGACATCGAACCCTTCATGGATCCGGTTTTTGAAAACAATGTCATCCTCACAGAAACAGAACGTCTGACCATGAACAGCCGACCAAAAGCTCCGAAGTATGCCAGAAATAAGAATGTGATTGTTATCGGTGGTTCCGGATCCGGAAAGACAAGATTCTATGTGAAGCCCAATCTTATGCAGATGACGGACCACGTATCCTATGTGGTCACCGATCCGAAAGGAACGATCATCGTTGAATGCGGGAAGATGCTGGTAAATGGAGGATACCGGATCAAGGTATTAAATACGATCAACTTTAAAAAGTCCATGCATTACAATCCGTTCCATTATATCCGGAGTGAAAAAGACATCTTAAAGCTGGTCAATACCATTATCGCAAATACCAAGGGTGAGGGCGAAAAATCAACGGAAGATTTCTGGGTCAAGGCCGAACGTCTATTGTATTCTGCACTGATCGGATACATCTGGTATGAGGCACCAGAGGAAGAACAGAACTTTTCTACTTTGTTGGAATTTATCAATGCCAGTGAGACCAGGGAGGATGATGAAGAATTTAAAAATGCAGTGGATGAATTGTTTGAAGAACTGGAAGCAGAAAATCCGGAACACTTTGCAGTAAGGCAATATCGCAAGTACAAGCTTGCTGCCGGCAAAACTGCAAAATCGATTTTGATTTCCTGTGGTGCCAGACTTGCACCATTTGACATTCAGGAACTAAGAGAAATCATGTCGTATGACGAAATGGAACTGGATATGATCGGTGATCAGAGAACAGCCATGTTTGTCATCATCAGCGATACCGATGATACATTCAACTTTGTGGTAGCGATCATGTACACCCAGCTCTTTAACTTGCTTTGTGATAAAGCGGATGATGAGCATGGAGGCAGGCTCCCTTATCATGTACGGCTGCTTCTTGATGAGTTCAGCAATATCGGACAGATTCCAAAATTCGACAAGTTGATTGCTACGATCCGAAGCAGGGAAATCTCCGCTTCTATCATCTTGCAGTCACAATCTCAGCTGAAAACTATCTATAAGGATGCTGCTGAGACGATCACAGGTAACTGTGACACCGTTCTTTTCCTGGGCGGAAAGGAAAGCTCCACACTGAAAGAAATATCAGAAACCCTGGGAAAGGAAACCATTGATCTTTATAACACATCAGACACCAGAGGCAGCAACCGGTCCTATGGACTGAACTATCAAAAGACTGGAAAAGAACTGATGAGTAGAGATGAGCTGGCGGTCATGGATGGAGAAAAATGTATCTTACAGCTTCGTGGAGTCCGGCCGTTTTTAAGCAACAAATATGACATCACAAAGCACAAACGGTACAAGGAACTTGCCGATTATGATAAGAAAAATGCTTTTGATGTTGAAAAATATCTGAATCATAATCTGACATTTTCAAAAGATACAGAGTTTGAGATGTTTCGGATTGATGTAACAGAGGATGAAATAAGACAAATTGAAATCATTAATTAAGAAAATTCCTATGTTACCAAAGTGGAAACATAGGAAAACCATGCTGGTTCTTTCTTTTTTAATGGTATCATTATATGATATGAATGAAAGAGAGGTAAGAAGTATGGCTTTAAATGATAACATTAAAAAAATCAGAGAAGAAAAAAAATATACACAACAACAACTTGCCGATAAACTGTACGTATCACGACAAACTGTATGCCGATGGGAGAACGGTTCAAGATGTCCAGATCTAATTACAGCAAAAAAGTTAGCAATGGAGCTTGGAGTCACTTTGGATGAACTTATATCTGATGAAGATATCACAGATATTCAATCAAAATATGGAATATGGAAGTTTGATAGGGTAAAAGAAAGGGAAAAAATTCAGATGATGCAAAAAAGGATCCTAGATTTTATAGAGATTATAGGAGGTATATTTTTAGCAATTTCTTTGTTGCTAAGAGTTCAATTTGATATGAAAGTACCAGCGTGGATTACGATAATATGTATTTTAATAGTGACAGTAGCATTTTTGTTTAATTTTGTGCTGGCAAAAAAATTGGATAGGAAGTAAAAAATTTCAAGTATTTGTAAAAAGAACAAAAAGCGATAGAGCATGTAGAAAAATCCATCTATATGCTCTATTTTTTTATGTTTTTTCAAGAAAGAAATCTAAAAGTAGGAAGAAAGGAGAAAAAAGTGAAGATAAAGATAAGATCGCCTTGCAAATAAAACAGGTAAAAAAAGGTCTGAATAAAAGGGAAAGGAGTAGATCCAAACGCTTACAGACCATAAGAAAAAGCGTTTGTTCACACATTTGATTATGGCTTTTTTTAGCAGTGCAATCAATATTCTTCAGACACTGGTCGTTGCAATCGGTGCCGGCCTTGGTGTCTGGGGCGTAATCAACCTGATGGAAGGTTATGGAAACGACAACCCGGGTGCAAAATCCCAGGGAATTAAGCAGCTGATGAGCGGTGGTGGTGTTATCCTGATCGGAACACAGCTGATCCCGCTTCTGAGTGGATTATTTGGTTAAGAGAAAGGAGTAGAGATCCATGTTCAGTCAGATTTTTGATGCGATTGAGGAATGGATGAGGGAACTCTTAACCGGGATGATCACTTCCAACCTGGACACGATGTTTACTGATGTCAATCAAAAGACTGGTGAGATCGCTACCCAGGTTGGACAGACCCCGCAAGGGTGGAACGGCAGCATATTCAGTATGATCCGGAACTTATCGGATTCCGTGATCATGCCGATCGCAGGCATTATTATCACACTCGTACTCTGCTACGAATTGATTTCTATGCTGACCGAGCGCAACAACATGCATGATATTGATACCTGGATGTTTTTCAAGTACTTCGTAAAAATGTGGATCGCTGTATATCTGGTGAGTAACACATTTACGATCACAATGGCGGTATTCGATGTGGGCCAGCACGTAGTTAATTCTGCGGCCGGTGTTATCAGCGGAAGTACCGCCATTGATATTTCTTCGGCATTGACGGATCTTTCCGCAACCCTGGAAAGTATGGAAATCGGAGAACTTGTTGTATTGGCGCTGGAAACCCTTATCGCCGGCTTCTGTATGAGAATCCTGTCTGTACTGATCACAGTGATCATGTATGGACGTATGATAGAGATTTACCTATATACCTCAGTTGCGCCGATTCCATTCGCAACTATGAGTAACAGAGAATGGGGACAGATCGGCACGAATTATTTCAGAGGACTCTTTGCCCTGGCTTTCCAGGCATTTCTGATGATGGTATGCGTTGCAATCTATGCAGTGCTTGTTGCAGGTATCCAGTATTCAGATAATCTGAGTTCTTCATTATTTGGCGTTATGGCTTACACAGTGATCTTATGTTACAGCCTCTTTAAGACGGCATCCTTAAGTAAGTCGATATTTAACGCGCACTAAATTACAGGAAGGAGTGAAAATCATGGCATATGTCAGCGTACCGAAAGATTTAACAAAGGTAAAGAATAAAGTAGCATTTAACCTGACCAAAAGACAGCTGATCTGTATTGGGATTGGTGCTGCAATGGGAATTCCAAGCTATTTCCTCTTGCGTAATGTGATGGGAAACAGTAATGCGGCAACGGTCATGGTGCTTTTGATGTTACCGGCATTTTTATTTGCCATGTACGAAAAAGACGGGATGCACCTGGAAGATGTTCTGATGCATATGATCCGGGTGAAGTTTCTTCGTCCACCCGTTAGAAAATATGAAACTGAAAACTATTATGAGACAGATCCGGAACAGATCAGACAGTCTCCGGATACAGGAAAACCGAAAGGAGGAAAAACGGTTGCGAAAAAAGAAAAATAAGAAAACTGTCGCAGATACCGGATACAAAAAAGTAGACAGAAAAGAGAAAAAGAAAAAAGAAAAGCAGGAGGAAAAACGCAGGCAGAAAAAACTGTCCGTCCAGCAGTCGATCGCTTATAAGGAAATGGGAAGAGATGGAATCTGCAGGGTACAGGGAAAAACTTATTCTAAGTGTATCCGCTTTTATGACATCAACTACCAGCTGGCTCAGAACGAAGATAAAAATGCAATCTTTGAAAACTGGTGTGATTTCCTCAATTACTTTGATGCCAGTATCCATTTTCAGCTGAGCTTTATCAACCATAAGAGCAGCATGAAGGAGTTTGAGCAGGTCATCCGGATCCGACCACAGGAGGATGCTTTTGATGATGTCCGTATGGAATACGCAAAGATGTTGAAACAGCAGCTGGCAAAAGGAAACAACGGTCTGGTGAAGTCAAAATATATCACCTTTTCCATCGAAGCGGATAATATCCGGGAAGCAAAGCCAAAGCTGGAACGTATTGAATCAGATATCCTGAACAACTTCAAGATCCTTGGAGTTCCGGCATATCCGCTGAATGGCGTGGAACGTCTGCAGATACTGTATGAGACTTTCAATCCGGATATCATGACAGACTTCCAGTTTGATTATGGTTCCATGATCCGGACAGGACTCAATACAAAGGATTATGTGGCACCGACCAGTTTTGTATTCCGAGACAGAAATACGTTCCAGATGGGAAATACTATCGGGGCTGTCTCTTATCTGCAGATCCTGGCACCGGAGCTTACGGATAAGATGCTGGCAGAATTTCTGGATATCGATAAGAACCTGATCGTCAACCTGCATGTCCAGTCTGTGGATCAGATGAAGGCAATCAAGCTGGTAAAAAGCAAAGTGACGGATATCAACCGTATGAAAATCGAAGAACAGAAAAAAGCAGTCCGGGCCGGATACGATATGGATATCATTCCATCGGATCTGAACACGTATGGCGGAGAAGCTAAGCGTCTGTTAGAAGACCTGCAGTCACGAAATGAGCGTATGTTCCTTGTAACAGCGCTCTTTTTAAATACAGCAAAGACCAAACAGGCACTGGATAATGCCATCTTCCAGACGGCCGGTATTGCACAGAAATATAACTGTGTGCTGAAACGTCTGGATTATCAGCAGGAAGAAGGATTGATGAGCAGTGTTCCGTTGGGAGTAAATCATATCCCGATCAAGCGGGCTCTTACGACTACCAGTACAGCAATCTTTGTTCCGTTTACGACACAGGAACTTTTTATGGCAGGAGAATCCTTATATTACGGATTGAATGCACTCAGTAACAACATGATCATGGTGGATCGTAAAAAGCTGAAAAACCCGAATGGATTGATCCTTGGTACGCCTGGATCCGGTAAATCCTTTGCAGCAAAAAGAGAGATTACCAATGCGTTCTTTGTTACGAAGGATGACATTATCATCGGAGATCCGGAGGGCGAGTATTATCCACTGGTCCATGCACTTGGCGGACAGGTCGTACACATTTCACCGACCAGTAAGGATTATATCAATCCAATGGATATCAATATGGATTATTCCGATGATGACAATCCACTTGGTGTGAAATCTGATTTTGTCCTGTCCTTATGTGAGCTGATCATGGGAAGCAGGGATGGTATTGAAGCAGAGGAAAAATCAGTGATCGACCGTTGTCTTCCACTAGTGTATCAGAAGTACTTTGCAGATCCAAAACCGGAAAATATGCCGGTCCTTGGTGACCTGTATGATTGCCTCAGAAAGCAGAAAGAACCCCAGGCCCAGAGAATTGCAACAGCACTGGAAATCTATGTAAATGGATCACTGAAAGTATTCAACCATAGAACCAATGTGGAACTGAATAACCGTATTGTCTGCTTTGATATCAAGGAACTTGGAAAGCAGCTGAAGAAAATCGGAATGCTCATCGTCCAGGATCAGGTATGGAACAGAGTTACAATCAACCGTGGCATCAAATCTACCAGGTACTATATCGATGAATTCCACCTTCTGCTCAAAGAAGAACAGACAGCAGCTTATTCCGTAGAAATCTGGAAGCGATTCCGTAAATGGGGTGGTATTCCAAGTGGTATCACCCAGAATATCAAAGATCTTCTTGCCAGCAGGGAAATTGAAAATATCTTTGAGAACAGTGATTTTATCCTGATGCTGAACCAGGCTGCAGGTGACAGACAGATCCTTGCAAAACAGCTGAATATTTCCCCATATCAGTTGTCTTATGTGACGAATTCCAGGGAAGGAGAAGGACTTCTTTTCTATGGAACAACAATTATTCCATTTAAGGACAAGTTCGATAAGAACTTGAAGCTGTACAGTTTGATGACTACAAAACCGGAAGAAGTTGAAAAACGAGAGAAAGAAATGGAGGCGGAAAAGCATGAAGGAAATTGATAAGATCCGAATCAGGCAGTGGAATCAGGATAATCCTTACATTCAGATGAAAAATCTGGAAAATGCACAGCCTGGATACCGTGTTCATACAGTCAATGATGATCATCATCTGTATGAACTTCCGCTGGAAACACAGAACATTATCCTTGACTGGGTATTCTGGAATTTTTATCCGGCACAGAAAATCTATCCGCATCTTACCAGTGATGATCTGAAAGAAGTTCTGTATAAACGTACCCAGATCCATCTGCACAACAATCAGTTCAAGGAGGCTATGCTGATCAATGGTTTCTGGCCGAGAGATCCGAGTGAATTGAACTGGGTATTTCATATCCAGGCAAGCTCTCCGGCAATCAGGACACAGGCAGATGGGTATCCTGGTATCCCGATTATTGGACGCCAGGAACTAAATGAGTACAGAAAGAAAAGTTGTGCCAGGAGGTGATGACCTATAGCCGGAAAAGAATTTAAAGGCAAAGATAAAAAGGTCGCAAAGATGACCAGAGATGGTCTGACAGAAGAAAATCTCCGTGATGGTAGTGTAAAAGACATCAGTCACAGGAGCCGAGGGCGACCGGAAAATAAAGAAGAATTTGTTCCTGAACGGGAACGAAAAAAGGCTGAGAATGAAGATTCAAAATCAGGAAAAGGAAAACGACTGCAGATGGAGAAAATCCGTAAATCTTCTGCTCGGCAGGAAGCTGTTGAGGATACAGTTGAAGTTACACCGGAAGAAAAAGTATCCGGATATCGAAAGAAACTGCATCGTTATGAAAAAATCCCGGATGATGATAATAATCTGAACAGCCAAAAGAAATCCATTCGGAAGAAACAGTTGCAAAAACAGATGACCAAAGAACAGGCAAAAGCCGGAAGATTATCCTTTGATGATGAAGGAAATCAGATGGTGAAAGGTGCTGGCATGAAACCGGGAGGGACAGCCGGGAAGTACATTGCCACACAAGCTGTTATATCTGGCATGAAAGCAGTCACTTCCGAAGAGGAAGAAACAGATGAAAATGCAGGTGTGGAAAGTGCCAGACTTGCAGAGCGTGAAACAGAAGCTGTGTTACGTGGCCTACGTCATGCTCAGATCCGCAGCAAACGAACGGATGTGAAAACCCATCGCAGAGGTTATCGTGAGGCTACTGTAGAAAAGAAACTGAAATTTGGTTCTGCAGAAAGTATGGAAGGAGTCAAACATGCAGAATCGGTAAAGAACGCTGAGCAAAAGAGACATTTCTATAACCGCTTCTTTCAGAAAAAACGATATAAGGATGCATACCGGGCAGCCAGAGCCGGAAAATCCGCTGGCAGTCTAGGTGGAGCGACAACCATTGCCGGTGTCGAGAACATGACGGTAAAAGCAAAGATTGCCTTGAAAGAGATCATAAAGCGTAATCGTGCCATGTTCGCAGGCATCGGTATTTTTGCGCTTCTTTTTCTTGTCATAGCGGTATCTCTGGGGAGCTGCAGTGCTTCTATCGAGGGTGCTGGATCTGTGATCGGTATTACAACGTATCCAAGTTCGGACGAGAATATTTATGCTGCCGAAAACAGATATGCTGCTTTGGAAAGTGCTTTGAATCAGCAGATCAATGAGATGGAACGAAGGCATCCAAATTATGACGAGTATCAGTACAACATTGCTGAGATCGGCCATAATCCATATCATCTTATCTCGTATCTTACTGCAAAATATGGAGACTGGACGTACTCAGATGTTGAAAACGAGCTGCAAGCACTTTTTGAAGCACAATATCATCTGAATACAGAAGGTCGAACAGAATCGGTGACAGAAACCAGAAATGTTCGAGTCGGAGAATCATTAGGACAGGTAGTGACCAGCGGATATTGTAACTGTCGAATCTGTTGTGGTGTATGGTCCGGAGGTCCAACTGCCAGTGGGGCATATCCTACTGCAAACCATACGATTGCTGTAGATGCATCCAATCCATTTGTGCCGATTGGCACTAAGGTAGTAATGAATGGTGTGGAATACACAGTTGAGGATACCGGAGCCTTTGCACGATATGGTGTGCAGTTTGACGTTTACTATGATAACCATGCTGCTGCTTCTGCTCATGGACATCAGACCTGGGAAGCCTATATCGCAGATGACAATGGCAGTCAGGAAGTAACGGTTACCAGTACAAGCACTAAGAAGATTCTATATGTGACACTGACAAATGGAAGCTTTGACGCTGTGGCAAGAGCCAATCTGAATGCGGAGCAGCTGATCATCTATAATGCATTAAATACGACCTATGGAAACAGAAATTATCTGTGGGATGTAAACAATGTGACCAGTGGATCAGGCGGTAATGGAATGAGCTATGAGATTCCACCGGAAGCACTGCAGGATGAAGAATTTGCCCGGATGATCCGGGAAGCAGAAAAATATCTGGGAGTACCTTATGTATGGGGTGGTTACTCTCCGTCCGGATTTGACTGCTCAGGTTTCGTATCTTATGTCATTAACCACTGTGGTAATGGCTGGAACTATGGACGATTGACCGCAGATGGATTAAGAGGCGTATGTACTTATGTATCACCGCAAGAAGCAAAACCAGGAGATCTGATCTTCTTTCAGGGAACGTATAACACATCCGGTGCAAGCCATGTAGGTATCTATGTCGGTAACAATATGATGATCCATTGCGGGGATCCGATCCATTACTCAAATATCAGCACATCCTACTGGCAGCAACATTTCATGTGCTTTGGAAGACTGCCATAAAGGGGTGAACGAAGGGAGGTGAAAGTTTGAATAAAAAGATTAAAAAATATCTGGATGAGATTGCCAAGACAGAGAAAAAGATCGCGGATCTGCAGCAATATCTTAGGGGTGTCCAGGCTGCATTAAAGCAGGAAGAGGACAATGAGATGATCAGGTGCATCCGTGGTATGAAGATGGATAATGATCAGTTATATGATCTTTTGGATGGTATCCAGAGTGGAAAAGTTAAATTTCAGGTAAGCAGGGAGTCTGACGATGAAGGTTCAGGCTCCTTTGTATTCACAGAAGAAAATAAGGAGGAATATCAGAATGGTGAAATGGAAGAAAATGAATAAGAAAATGGCAGGACTGCTGTTGGGAGTCATGATGCTTTTTACAGCATCAACCACAGCATTTGCCTATGTGGATGAATCGGCAGAGGCATCCAAAGTAGAGACAACTCAGACGGAACAGTCAACAGACAAAGAAGAGAAAAAGGACGAGGCGACAAACACAAACGAGGTGCTGCCGGAAGATGGAACAGACAAGGGAACTGCATTTACGACACCTGGCAATGGTGAAGTCAAGGATGACATTACCGATGATTCCACAAAGGAATTTCTTACGGTTACAACGAAGAATAACAACACTTTCTATATCGTGATCGACCGTAGTGCCACATCACAGAATGTCTATATGTTATCCCAGATTGATGAGAATGATCTGTCCGAATTTCTGGATAAAGACAGCACTGCTACTGTCGTAACACCACAGCCAGATAAATCAAAGGTAGTGCTGGATGAAACAAATAATGAGGATGTAGACAAGGAAGCTACCATTGATCCGGAGAAAACAGCATCTGCAAAAACCAATATGGGTGCAATGGCAACAATCCTGATTTTGGCTCTCGGCGGTGTGGCAGCTTACTACTACTTCAAGATCTATAAACCTAAAAAAGAGGAAGATGAGGATGATCAGCCGGAAGGTTTGGAAACAGGTGGACTGGAAGAAGTTCCGGATGAGGAAGAGTCTGAAGACGAAGATTTTGAAGAAAATGAAAAATAAATAAACTTTTTTAGTGGAGGGGGCTGTAAAACATGCTCTCTCCGTTTCGTTATATGAAGGAGGTAATACATCATGTATTTAGTAATTGCAGAAAAACCAAGTGTATCAAGAGCAATCGCAGAAGTGATTGGAGCACAGGAACGAGAAGACGGATATTTACAAGGAACCGACTGTATGGTCAGCTGGTGCTTCGGACATCTGGCCGAATATGTTTCACCGGATGCTTACGATGAGAAATTTAACCAGTGGAGATATGAAGATCTCCCGATCATCCCGAAAGACTGGAAAGTTACAGTCTCAGAAGATAAGAAAGATCAGTTCTATATCTTAAAAAGACTGCTCAACAGTCCGGAAATTGAATACGTCGTAAATGCCTGTGATGCCGGACGTGAAGGAGAATTAATCTTCAAACATGTCTATGACTTATCCGGAAGTAAAAAGCCGGTGAAACGATTATGGATCAGTTCTCTGGAAGATTCAGCAATCCTTGATGGAATGCAGCATCTGAGATCCGCAGAGGAATACCGACATCTGGCCGAAGCTGCTGTATGCCGTTCTCAGGCTGACTGGCTGGTAGGAATGAATGCAACCAGAGCTTACACCACAAAGTACTTCAAAAAGCTGACCGTTGGAAGGGTTCAGACACCGACACTTGCCATGTTGGTGGAACGTGCCGGACAGATCAGCAATTTCCAGAAAGAAAAGTATTTCAATGTGGAACTCGATTGTGATGGAATTCCGGCTGTAAAGCCAAAAATCTTTGATCCGGATGAGGCGGAACAGTTAAGAAGTAGATGCCAGGGAAGTGAAGCTATTGTCACAGCAGTAAAAGAAACGGAAAAGAAAGTAAAAGCACCAAAGCTTTATGATCTGACCACACTGCAGAGAGAAGCAAACCGTATCTACGGAATGACAGCCAAACAGACACTGGATACCGCTCAGAGCCTGTATGAAAAGAAACTGATCACTTATCCAAGAACGGACAGCCAGTATCTGACCGAAGATATGGAGCAGACCGCAAGAAATGTGGTTCGTCAGATTTATGAGAAATATCAACTGACAGGTCCGTTTGATCAGCCGGAGCAGCCAGATGTGAAGAAAGTCATGAATAACAGCAAGGTGACAGATCACCATGCAATCATTCCAACGATGGAACTTGCATCCTGCCATCTGGATGAATTGAAATCCTGGGAAGAAAAGATTCTTTTCCTGATTGCAGTCCATACGGTCATGGCAATGAGTAAGGATCACATTTACCAGGAGACAGAGATTGAAGTGGAATGCCAGGGAGAAATCTTCAAAGCAAAAGGAAAAAACGTCCTTCAGGATGGATGGAAAGTCTTTGAAAACTGCTTCAAAAATAAGGATCGCATGGCAATCGTAGATCCGGATCAGGAAATGAAAGAGAGAATGCCGAAAGTAACCCAGGGACAGACTTTCTATGCTGTAGCTGCAGAAAAGACAGAACATTTCACATCACCGCCAAAACCATACAGCGAAGATACGCTCCTTGCGGCAATGGAAACTGCTGGAAATAAGGAATTCGATGAAGATACGGAAAAGAAAGGATTAGGAACTCCGGCAACAAGAGCCGGTATCATCGAAAAACTGATCTATTCCCAGTATGCCACCCGAAAAGGAAAACAGATACTTCCAACAGATGATGGAAAAGTCCTTGTGGAGATCCTGCCAGACTTTCTGAAATCTGCAAGTATGACTGCAGAATGGGAAAATCAGCTGCTCTTGATGGAGCATGGAGAAATTGCACCGGAACAGTTTATGACCGGAATCAAAAACATGCTGACCATGATGCTGAATGGATGCGATGCAATTTCCGAAGAAGAAACAAGAAGATTTCAGACCAGAGAAAGCATTGGAACCTGTCCGGTATGTGGAAGCCTGGTATATGAAAGCAAAACCAACTTCTATTGTAGCAACCATGATTGTCACTTTGCTCTCTGGAAAGATAACCGCTATCTGCAGAGCATGGAAAAAAACATGGATAAAAAGATGGCTGCAGAACTTCTGAAAAGTGGATGTGTGCATGTAAAAGATCTGTATTCCAGAAAGAAAAATATGTACTTTGAGGCAGATCTTCATATGGATGCAGATGAAACCGGAAGGGTGAATTTTTCTTTATCCTTTCCAAAAAAGAAACCAAAAAACAAAAGCAAAAAGAAATAAAAAAACAGATTAGAGGAGGAAACGAAGAATGAATTTTAATGAATTTGTAAATGAAGTAAAGGACAATATCAAACTCTTTTTACCAAAGGATTATGAGAATGCAGAAGTATCAACGATGGAGTGTCAGAAACTGAACCGTGCCTATACGGGATTGATGGTGAGAAAAGAAGGTGAGATGCTTACCCCGACGATCAATCTTAATCAGCTGTATGAAGCATATAAAGCACAGCCTGGCGTAACAATGGAAACTGTATGCAGAAAGATTGCAGATATAGTTATTGAGGCACCGATACAGGTTGATCTGAAAGCTATTTTAAATTATGAAGATGTGAAGGACAAGCTGTTTATCCGTGTATCATCAGCCGAAGCAAATAAGGAAGTCCTCGAAAATGCGCCACACCAGCTGAAGGAAGATCTCGCAATCACCTATCATGTGGCAGTAGGCAAGGATCAGGATGGATTAAGTTCCATGTTTATCAAGAATGATCTGCTTGAACAGTATGGAATCTCTGCAGAACAGCTTCATGAAGATGCGATGAAAAGTTCACCGCGTGTCATGGCTCCGGAGGTATCAAGTATAGGTGCATTGATAGATGAAATGTACCAGAAAAATATTCTCATGCTGACACCGGATGAACGTGAAATGCTGCAGGAAACATTGCAGGAATCAAGCGAGATGCCGACATTCTTTGTTGTTACGAATACAGACAGAATTGATGGAGCCGGTGTGATCTTTTATCCGGAATTCATGGATAGCATGGGGGAACTTCTTGGAAATGATTTCTTCATTTTGCCATCATCCATCCATGAAATGCTGGTCTTGCCAGATGACGGGCAAGTGGATGCAGAAATGTTAAGAGATATGGTAAAAGAAGTCAATGCGACTCAGGTAGCACCAGCAGAACGCCTTACCAATGATGTATATCACTTTGACACAAAGGATCACGTCTTTGAAAAAGCCGACAGATTTACAGAACGTCAGAAAGAAAAAGAAGCGCAGGCTGCAAAAACAGAGAAAGCAGGAAAAGAACAGCCGGATCAGAAACCGAAAACAAAGAAGCACGATATGGAACTCTAATATCAAGCATGAAACCCGTTAAATGAGCAAACGCCCTGCGGCATAAGGAAATGTCGTGGGGCATTTTGAAAAGGAGAAGATTATGACGAAAGAGAACATTAAAACAAATACAAGCTTAAGATACAGCCAGTATCGAAAAAGATTATCACACACATTTTCGTTTAAAAAATTGAAGAAGCAAATTGAGACGTTACATGATCAGGAATTTATTATAAATGTGCCGATTGGAGGTGTTGCTGATGGCAGATAAATTAGAACAGGTAGCAATTCGTATGGTGGAACAGCCACCACTTTATAGTAATGAACCTATGAATAATCCAGATGTAGCAATTCGTGTTATGAATGAATTTCTTTCCCAGATGGATCGGGAACTCTTTTGTATTGTTAATTTACAGGCAGATTTAACACCGATCAATATGAATATCGTATCTGTAGGATCGCTGAATGAAGCATTAATTAATCCAAGAGAAATATTTAAGAGTGCAATTCTTTCGAATGCTCATTCAATGATGCTCATTCATAATCATCCGTCCGGAAATCTGACACCATCTACATCGGATATCCAGACTACAGCAAGAATGCAGGAATTAGGGGAATTGATGGGGATTTCATTGGTTGATCACATCATTACAGGACGGAATGGGAATTACTATTCCTTTCGAGATAAAGGAGAATTTCCAGATAGCAGGGTTCGTTTTTCTACTCGTGTTGAAGATATTGATCTGACTAAAGGAATGGTGACTGAAGCCACCGCACCCTATGAAGAAGTAACAGATACAAAAGAAAAGGGTGACGTAAGAGATATTCCAACAGTGCAGACAGCAACAATTCCATTACCGGTTCAGGGAAAAGATATGGACAGCATTATGCAGTCACTGGAATCCGGTGTGGAAGAACTTTTTACAAGTAACCGCTATCAGGAATTTCTTAAAACCATGGCAAAGTTTCACAATTATTCCTTTAATAATACAATGCTGATCGCCATGCAGCGACCGGATGCCACACTTGTTACCAGCTACAAAAACTGGCAGTCCATGGGTAGACAGGTCATGAAAGGCGAAAAAGGAATTACAATCATTGCACCGGCACCATATAAGAAAATGAAGGAAAAAGAGGTTCTGGATGAAAATCAGCGACCGATCATGGGAACCGATGGAAAACCTAAGACTGAACAGGTGGAAGTTACAGTTCCGCATTTTAAAGCAGTTACCGTCTTTGATATTGCTCAGACATCCGGGGAACCAATCCAGACACTGGCACCAGAATTACTGACTGCAGCTGTACAGGATTTTGATTCTTTCATGCAGGCTATTCAGAAAATATCCCCAGTGCCGATACGATTCGATGAGATCGATGGCAATGCCAATGGATATTATCACAATGCAGATAAGGAAATCGTGATCAAAAAAGGACTCAGTGAAAGCCAGACCTTAAAGACTGCTATTCATGAAACCGCCCATGCTAAACTGCATGATAAGGAAATCATGGAAAGCCTGGGTGTAGAAAAAGACCGTCTGACAAAAGAGGTTGAAGCAGAATCCGTTGCTTACTGTGTGTGTTCTTCCTTTGGTTTGGATACATCGGATTACAGTTTTCCTTATATTGCAGGTTGGAGTAGCAGCCGGGAAATGAAGGAAATGAAAGCATCTATGGATGTGATCCGCAAGACAGCCGGTGAAATGATTGATCAGCTTACAGAAGAACTGGAAATCATTCTTGAAGAAAAACAAAAAACAGAATTACATGAAAAATACGGCATTCTGGTAGATGCACTGGAAGCAGCTGGATACCGCTATGATTATCGGGAAAGCGAACCGGGACATATTGTACTGGCACCGGATGGGACACATGAAATTGCTGGGTATTTGCAGTTTGAATCATGGGGAGATATCAAAGATTGGCTGGAAGATACGATTGCAGAAGGAACGGATATTTCGGAAAGAGTTGATCGGGCTTTGTATCCATTTAAGTTTGATTATACCCTAGAGGAAGAAATGTTCAGAGGCAATGGTGACCGCTATGCGATTTACCATGTGGATGAAGGCACACCGGGAAAACAACATTTATTTATGAATATGGCAATGGTCATAGAAGATGGCATTACAATCGATGCGGCCAATTATAAATGTGTCTATTCTGGCAGATTACGTGAAAATGAAAAGCTGGATGATTTGTACGCTATGTTCAACGATAATCCACCGGCAGATTATAAAGCACATTCTATGTCGGTCAGTGATGTTATCATTACAAACCGTGGTGGGGATATGCAGGCATATTACGTGGATCGATTTGGATTTGCAGAACTTCCAGACTTTGCAGCACAAAGAGAAAAAATACTCGATATTGTCCCGGAAATAGAAAATGTGGATTATGAAAATGATCTTACATGTATCAGCTTTTATGCGGCTGAATGTGCTGAATTTCCTGTAATGGGTGAAGTACATTATGACCTGACATTACCAGAAGCCTTGGAAGCTTATGAGAAAATCCCATCAGAACGTATGCATGGACTGAAATGTGTTGGCTTTGATCTGAAAGACGGAAGTGATTATGAAGGAATGCAGAGTCTAATGATTGAAGGAAAAATACAGAAAGAATTTTTGAATTCGATTCCTGGATTTAGAGAAAATTCTTATGTGCAAAATGCAATCAGTCGTGTGGAAAAATACTTGGAAGAAAGACATCCAAATGTGGAAAATCCTCTGGAATCCAATAAGAAAGTGGATAACGAAAAAAATATAAGCGAAGAAAAAAACGAGAAGGAGCTGAATATACAGATGAAACCAATACCGAAAAAGAAAAGGGGGGAAATGAGCCTATGAGAAATGTAAACCTGGAAGAAAACGAACTGACTATTACTGCTATCTTCCAGCAGCACACAAAGGAAGAAACAATCCAAACACTGAAAGAAGCTTTGGAAGTTTTGGAACAGGAAGAAAGTGATCCTGAGAATGATGAAATAATTGAGATCATCAATTCTACAGTTGGAAAATTACAGCAGATCGAAGACAAATACTACTATTCTCTGGATCTGAATTATTATCTGAATAACTTGGAGGACGATGCCTATGAAGCTTAATCAATTTGCAGTCTACCGAGTAGATCAGCAGACAGCAGGAAAAGCACTGTGGCATCTGCCATATCAAGAGGCAAGACAGCAGAATGTGTCGATTACTGTCGAAAATTACCGATTAATCTCGATTCATGAAATGCAGGAAAATGAAAAAGTCGCTGACATCTGGAAACGGACGAAAAATCAATGCGAAGTCAGTGACGTGCTCGTATTGAACAAGAATGGAGAAATCAGCTGCTACTATGTAGATGAGAACTATCCACAGTATCTGGCCGGATTTATTCGTATCAACACATCCGGTGCACTGATCACTATGGAAACTGAGAATTATCAGATTGATGGGAAAAAGGGGAACTGGATTGCAACAGACACCGTCATTATTGATGGAAAACAGTTTTATTTGATGGAACATCAGGTATACCGAGATCAGGCCCAGGGTGTTATCCTGGATGCTTATGGAAAAATGGTTGTCGAAGAATGTAAGAAATTCGATGAAAAGACAAAACAAAAGATTCATGATTACATCCAACAGCAGGTACCGCTAAATCCGGTCGAACAGCTAAAACAAGATGGTAAAATCCGTCTGGAACATTACCAGAAATTCTACCAGAACGGCACTTATGAACGAAGCAGAGAATCTGGTACAGAAGCTAACTATGATATGGTGGACGGTCTGGTGAATAATCAGAAGAAGAACCTGGAAAAAATTTCTGATGCACGCAACAACAAACAGACGTCCCGAAATCAACAAAATAATAAACCTAAGAAACGAAGGTCCGTAATCAAACGACTGCATCAGAAACAGATTGCCATTGCTCGCCGGTCCGGAAAGCCGATACCAAAGTACCTGGATCAGGAAATGGAAAGAAAGCGGGGATAGAATATGCGAAGGTTAAAGTGTGAAAAAGAAACGATTATTCTGACCAATGAAGATGACGGATTCTATGATGTGTATACCTTCAATCAGAGCTTACAGAAACGGTTACGGGCATTCGCTGAGAAGTATCCGGATGATTGCTGGTTGAAAGGGGCTTCGGAGGATGGCAGTGAAACGTATATGATCAGAAAGGGACGGTTATCATTGAATTTAAGACCACCCTATTCCAAGGATAGAATTCATAAAGCAACCGAACGAATTATTGAAGAACAGAAAGAGCAATTGAAGGATTCATAGAATGCGATTTAAAAGAAAAAAGCCTCATGACCATGAGGAAAAATGAAAGCAAAATACGTTAGTTGATAAAGTGTATAGGCTCAAAAGGGAAAGTGCCCTTTTGGGCCTTTTTATTTTAAAATAGTTCTAAAGAACAAGTTAACAATCTGTAGATTCTGTATGTTTTAAAGATCAATCGTTATACTAATTTTAGACCGAATTATCGTTCTAAAGGAGGTGTCACAATGGATTTAAAGGCGGTTGGTCAGAGAATAAAAGCTGCAAGGGAAGCTAAGAATCTTACACAAGAAGAATTGGCAGCACTGGTAAACTTAAGTCCAACTCATGTAAGTGTTATAGAGAGAGGACTGAAAGTAACAAAACTTGATACTTTTATTGCGATTGCAAATGCATTAGATGTTTCAGCAGATACACTATTGATTGATGTTGTGACACATTCGGTTACTGGCGTTACGAATGAATTATCTGAAATGATAGAGAAACTACCTAAAGAAAAGCAACAGAGAATTATCAATGCGGTGAGGGCATTGGTGGAATAAATACATGAATAAGAAGATGGAAGGGCTTATTGCTCTTCTTTTTTATTTGGTTTAACGTGAAAATATGATATAGTAGTTCTAAAGACTTATATATAATTCTGAGGAACTTAATAAAATGAAGAAAAATAATATAACACTTGTATTTGTTGCTATCGTTTTTTCGATTATTGTTGGAATGATAATTGGAAAAAGCTTATTAAAGTATAAAGAAGGTGAGCCAGATGTAGTTGGCAGTTTTTCTATGAATAGAGATGAAAATCTTACAGTAGTTGCTAACAGAAAAAATATTTCTGATAAAGAAGCATTTGCAAGACTGCTTTTAAAAATGTACAAAGAGAATTCATTTCATTCAATAAAATTTTCTACAGATCATGGATATGCAACCAGCCTTGATATGACCGTATATTCTTGGAAAGAAGATATCGAAAATGGAAAATCCATTATGCAGATAGAATTTAGACCGATTGAATATGGAAAAGATTATGATATTGTTCATAATCCGGATAAATATGTGCTTTTTATCGATGGAACAGAAATAAAATGAAATATATAGATATGCAGATAAAGAGGATTGCTCAACACAGGAGGATATTTTCAATTACCCTCAAAATGATAAAAGCGAGGCAGCGGAAAATCCGTTGCCTCATTTCAGTATTATGACAATTAATCTAGTTCCGCCCCTAACTCATACCTCCAATACTCCGCCGCCTCATATTCCCTAGGTTCTGAGAGTACCGGTACAGTAAAGAGTTCAACCGGAACACAGAGTGTTGATGCAAAGATTTTCATAAGATCCTCTTTTGGTGTTCGGACATCGCTTTCATACTGAGCAATCCGG
>ENA-OPSY01000440-OPSY01000440.1-human-gut-metagenome-genome-assembly--contig:-NODE-440-length-30071-cov-5.212387_pt1 | contig 30071 bp, 31 predicted proteins | sample MGYA00241464_ERZ501920 | MGnify/ENA primary metagenome ERZ501920 (study PRJEB25962, sample SAMEA2042396) | human gut metagenome | biome: human gut; feature: human-associated habitat; material: faeces...
CGATTTACAGCTTCCATGGTAGACATTCCTACGCGTTGGAACCCGCGGGCTAAGCAACAGCCCACTGGGCTGATTGCTTGCGGCGCTATGCGCCGCCGCCCTGTTCGAGCCCCTTCCATCGCGCAAACAAAAAAGAAAAACCAGCACACAATGTGTACTGGTTTTTCTTGGTGCGATGGAAGGGACTCGAACCCCCGGCCTACTGATTCGTAGTGATGAATTACTCGTTTTGGGCCGTTTCAAATCATGCTGTTTTGTATAGAATCATCGTTATTTTCGTTTCGAGTAGTTTCTAGTCATTTTTGCGCGCTACGATTCAATAGCGCGCAAATAGCGCGCAAAACAGCAGCCCCATAAATGGTACACTTTATTTTTGAAAGTCACAGTTTGCATTTTTACACAGTCCGCTCTTCCACGCTCTGGATGCTGCTGCACTTCTCTGCATATGCCTGCAGACGGGCTTCGTGCTTCTGTATTTGAGCTTCCCAGTATTCTATGGTGCGCTCCTGAACGCTGCCATAGCGGTTCCAAGCGTTCCAGCCAGTTCCGTGCCATGCTCTGGTGGTGATTATATCATCATGCCAGCGGGAAAGGCCGGGCAGTTCCTGCAGCTTGCGGATGCCGCTCCACTCAATCTGACTCACACGCTCACAGTGGACGCCGATTTCCTCACCAACAGCCCGGAGGCTCTTTTGGTCATAGTACCGGCGGCGCAGAACGTGCGCAGTACGCTCGGGCAGCTTGCCCAAAGCTTCTTCCAACGCGGCGTGTAGTTCTTCGGTGTAAATATCATCCTCTGCCTGCTGAAATGCCTGCGCAGCCGCCGGGTCTTCGATGGTCTCGCCTTTGGTACTGCTGTTCTCATCCGATTCATCAAACCGGACATCCAGGCTGCTGCACTCGTTCAATGGGTTTGCAGACACAGCCACGCGCCTGCCGTCATCGGTGGTGACACCCCGTGTGTGCTCTCCGCAGATAACTTTGCGAATCTGTTTTAACAGCGCATAACTCAGATATGTTGTGAAACTGCCCTGTTCTGCGTTATAGTGCCTAGCGGCGTAACCAACTGCAAAATACCCTTCCTGCTCCAAATCTTCAAAGGACAGGGCCGCGTTTGTGGCCTGTTGGTCGTTCTTTGCCTGTTTCTGTTCCATTGCTGCATCCTTCCTTTTTTCGTGTGTATTTTTGTTCAAAATACGAATTTATGGACACGATACGCGGGCGCGCGTGACCGTGTGAACGAACTACGCACCCCGCCTTTTTTAGTGCGCGCAAACGCGCACATTGACGCGCTCTTTTTTTATGCCGCACAAATCCGCACATTCACGAGCAGGGGTGGCGATTCACCACCCACCTTTTACTCAAGTCTGAGTAAAGCTCAGAACTGCGAAAAAGCCAATTTTTCACCGCTTCACCACCGCTTGGAGGTTTTGGACATTTTTGTCCAATAGATTTTTGAGCACCCCGGCGGCGCATAGATCGGTCCAAAACTGGACACATCTCCCCAAAATTGGGGATGTCTGTTTTCTGGGAAAGTCCAATTTTGGACCGTCCTTTTCGTGGCGCAAAATTGCGCTGCCAGTTGGCGGCGGAAAATTCCGCTCTCCTTTGCCTCAATGGTTTTTCGCAAAAATCCGAAAAACCGCCGGGGCTACCAAAACTGAATTTTCAGTGCTGACCCAAGATGTGCGTAGTTTTGCGCATATCTACCCGCACAACCTTTTCCACAATTTTGTGTGATAGCTTTTTTCGTTCCGTCGCAAATTCCCAACAAGTTGGGAAAAGGTCACGTTCTCTCGCTTCCCGAATTTGAGAAGCAAAACCTATCTTCTCAAAATGGAAGATAGTGCTTTCGCTCACTTTTGAGCAAAAGGGCCGGTATCAGGCCCTGACCATAACCCCAAAACAGGGGAGTGGTTTTGAACCCGGTCATTTTTGACCGCGTTGCACGGTGGACAAAATTGTCTGCCGTTGCTTTCCAGATATGCAAAGCGAGATTGCCCGCTCAAAAATGAGCACCCAACATTGGTCACACAAAAATGTGCAACCAATAACCTCCGGGGCTGTCCATTTTTGGACACCCCCTTCAACCCGTACAAATTTGTGCGGGTTCATTGGTGGGGCAAAATTGTCCGTCTAATCCCGGCAACGCTTTTGAAGTCCGTTTTATATCTCTATTATATCACATTCTGACACACAGAAAAAGCGCACAGCGGTTTATTTTCCACCCTGTGCGCTTTTCTTTTCTGCCATTCAGCAGCCCTTTACAATTTCTAGCTCGTCCAGTGCTTTCATCGTGCTCTGCAGCTCGTCAGCGGCCTTGTCGAGAGATTCAATGATGCACCACAGAAGCGTGTAGTACATGGGCAGCTCCCGCCAGAGGGCTTCCAAATCGTACTGGCTGCACTCATCTTCCCGCTTTAGCTCGTCTACCTTGCCGCGACTGTTCATCCAGCTGTCTATGATAAACAGCAGATTCTTTGTGTCAGCCAGCCGCCCAACCACTGTGCCTACGTCCAGCGCTTCAACCTGTTCCGGTGTCAACTTCATTTTTGCTCCCTCCCTCATGCCTTGATAATGCCGCTTGCGAATATCCAAACCAGCCGCACCTTATCCGGTGCAGCCTTTTTCAGGCGCTCAGTAATAGCGTTAATCGTGTTCTCCTTCTGGTCGCCCAGATTGTCAAAGAACAGGGCGTCCACGCTGGTATCAAGCAGGGTCGCCAGCGTCTTAGCCTCGCAAAGCCGGAACTCGACTTCTCCGTTCAGCTTCCGGCTCAGCGTGTTATTTGTGATTTGCAGCGCCTTTGCCACGCTCTCCAACTTCAAACCGCGTTCCTTAATCATTGCTCGAATATCGTTCATTGTGACTTTCTCCTTATGTCTGTTCCCGGCGGTAAGGGGTCACTGTTTCGGTGACACCCGCCGGGGTTATGAAATTTTGGCTGTACCAATCTGGTACAGTGTAACCGCTCTACGTGTACCAACTTGGTACAGTATAAAAGGCTTTTTCATAGTCGCACTGTACCAAGTTGATACAGTACACAAACGATTCTACGTCATTTTTATTTTTGCAACACTGTACCATTTTGGTACACATATACTATATATAGCCATCTATCCGCTTGAAATTTATTGCGAATAAAGACTCTTGCGGGCGGGGGGATTGCTGGGCGGGTTTATCCATCGTCCAGCCATCGAAAGGAAAAAGAGTAGTCGCTTGCTGTCCGGGTAGATTTACCGCTGCGCTCCTTCTGGATGAAACCCGCTTCTTCCAGTTCCTTCATGTACCGAACAAATGATTGCCGCGGTATCCCGTACTGTTCCGCCTTTGATGCTGGAATCTGAAAGTTGATGCTCCCGGCGGCTTCCATTGCGCAGCAGATGTAGAGCTTGAAAGCGCCTGCGCTCAGACTGCGAAACTTTTCATGAAACAGCAGGGAATTGCCGATTTGAACAAACCGAGCCTCTCTGCAGTCCCTTTTTGCGCTCATCCAGCGCGGCAGAGGCTTTGCACCGCTCTTTGCCATCCGATTTCACCCCTTTCCCCGGCGGGCTTCACATACCCCCGCCGGGCCTTCCTGATTGTCTTACTGTGCCGCCAGCGGCTTCACCTGCGATGCACCGAAGAACGATGCCCGGTAGGTCTGGCCGTCTCCCTTGCTGCTGTGGATAAGCACCGCCTGGAACAGGGCCTTTGCGCCATGTTCTACCATGTATCCGGCAGCTTTCCAGCCTGCCCAAGTGTTCACCGGCTCGGTAATCCCGGCGGCCTGCTGAGCTTCCTCGATGCGCTGGGCGTTGACCGGGGCAGCCTTTGCGCTGTTCCATGCCCGGTGCAGGGCTTCGGCAAAGCTGCTCACGCCCTTGCGGTACAGCTTCCACGCCTTGTGCATGATCTCGGAAAGATTGTACTTCATTTTAAGACCTCCGCTTTACTTTGCGGGTCAGCCTTGTTATAATTGGCTTGACCCTGTTGTGGGTTTGGCTCGGTGTGTGTTTGGTAGACGGCACCGGGCCATTTTCTTTTATACAGCTTATCAGGAAGTGGGTTACTGTCTTAGCTGGCGTTCTGCTCTTGCGCTCCCGGTTCTTACTTCGCCCCTTGCCTTCCGGTCGTGCTTCCCTTGCTGTGTCTATAGTATACCACTTGAAACTAGTGGTGTCTATTGACGAAACCACCAAATATTGGTGTTTCAAACTGTGAATTTTACCACTTGTTTTTAGTGTGTTGTTGCGTTATACTAAGGACAATGAAAAAGGGACAGTATAATAGGCCCTTAACGAAAGTAGGTGAAATTATGGCATTCAGGTACAAAATCAATGTGCTGGCTGCTTTGAAAGAAAAAGGATATAGTTCCACCAGACTGAGAAACGAGCATCTTCTTGGTGAATCGTATATGTCGCAACTGCGGCGGGGTGAAATGGTATCGTGGGCGGCATTGGAAACGATTTGCACGTTGCTGGACTGTCAGCCGGGCGATCTGCTGGAACACATTCCCACAGAGGAAACCGCCGGGGAATGAACAGGAAGGAAGTGTAAAAATGTCCAGAAGAATGGAAACAGAAGAACTAAAACGTCATGTTGCAGAAGCCATTCATGAATTAGATAACCTGCTTAGTTCGTGGATGGGTTCTTCAAATGATGTAGATAAAAAACGTGCACAGCTGCTTTCTTACTGGGTCAAAACATACACCAGCATGATTCGGAGAGAAAACGACTTCAACCCCGCATCCATTCCACGCCTTGCCCGCCGTCAGATCGTGAACGTAGATTTTGGGTTCCGGGTAGGTTCGGAGTTGGGCGGCCTGCACTATGCTGTGGTTTTGGACAAAGAAAACGGACTGAAGGGCGACACTGTGACTGTGGTTCCGCTCGGTTCCTTAAAGGCACATCATAAAACCAGCCGGAATAAAATCATCTTAGAGGATGGAATTTTTTCAGCGTTGGAGGAAAAGACCAACAATCAAACCAGAGAGGCAAGAGAGTTGATAAATTCAATCGCTACTGATGAAAGTTTGATTCAGATGGACGAAGCCGCACGAACGGTGGAAGTCATGAAACGCGTAGCAACAGCCAAAAATAAGCTCGACAGCGCTCAAGCCAGTATCAACAAAATGAAAAAGCTGAAAGAAGGCAGTATTGCCAATATCAGCCAGATTACAACAATCAGTAAAATGCGAATCAAGGAGCCCACCACGCCACACTCCGTGCTGAACGGTGTCAAGGTTTCAGAGCGTGACATGGAGCAAATTGAAAAAGCTGTTGTGGAATTGTACATCTCCAAAGGCGTCCTAAAAAATTTTTTACAGCAAGAGAATATTTGATTGACTTTTAGAATAAACTGTGATAGAATACTGATGTATAACTTTGCCGCTTCGGCGGCAGCGCGTGAGCGCAATTAGTATTTGCAGAGGGCTGGTCGCAGTAATGCGGTCAGCCTTTTGCTTTTATAACGGCTTAAGTTTTCCGCTCTGAAAGAAGCTTATGCTGCCGGAAAGGATGGTTTTTTCATGAAGTGTGTACGCTCCTTCTGTCGGCTAGAGATTCCAGAGGGCGCAAAGTTTTGCCCGTCATGCGGAAAGAAGCAGCCAAGCATGACCACAGACCCAGATACACCGCTGGTCTGGGATGGAGAGCGGACAACCTGCCCCAGATGCCGCCGGGAAACGCCTGCCGGGTCAGATTCTGTTTTCTGCGCATGGTGCCGCATGAGGCTTCCTGTAAGCCAGGCTCCCGCTGTGCCTATCCCTGTCAAGCTGTCTGGCCGGGTAAAAGCCTGTGTTCGACCTTGCTGCAGAAAAGCCATTCCGGAAGAGGCCTTGTTCTGCCCGTGGTGCGGGAAACAGCAGCAGGCAAAACCAAAGCCCCCACGAAAGCGCCGCCAGAAGGGTACAGGAACGGTCTACAAGCTGCAGGGGAAGCGGGCCAAGCCATATATCGCAAAGACCGTTGCCGGTGATATACTCGGCTACTATGCAGACAGAGAAGAGGCCTTAAAAGCATTGGATTCCTACGACACCGGGCCAGAAAGCGCAGAAGCCCCCGCAGAGGCCGCGCAAAGCGCCTCCAACGCTTCAAATGGCAAGAGTATCGAATAAAGTGAAACGCGCTCACAGGGGCATTTCTGCCGTTCTGGACGCACAAGGCGAAAAACAAGCCCTCAGACGTGAGCTGTCACGGTCTGGGGGCTTTGTGCTGTCTGCGATTTTGTTGACGTCAGCATTTTCGTAAGGTCACGAAGATGTACGCGAGTGAAAAACATCCCGGCGGCGTCACCGTGATGCTCTGGGTCTCCCCAAAATTGGGGACACCCCTACGCCGTGAAATAGGGCAGCGGGGCGGTTGATCTACCCACTGACGGGAAATCACTTGCACAGGGATGCGGTAAAACGTCGTATCCCCTAAGGGGTCGGTAAAACGCCGCCCCCTTGCAGATAATCTATTGGCACCAGGCGGTAGAAGATGCTCTCGGGGATGTGGTCGCCCGTGGTACACTTCTGTACCACGCCCAAATCAGCAAGGTACTGACGGACTCTTGTCCAATTCACCACCTCATTGCCACTTGTGGCAACGGTCGTAAAACCCAAACCCCGGGCCACATCTTCAAGCCGAAGATATGCAATGCCGCCTTTTTTGCGGTTTGTGCCTGTTTACCGCCTGTTTGAAACTGCGTGGCACGTCCCACCTCCGGGTCTATCTTACGCCGTGCCATGCCTTACTCCTCTCAGAACTCTAAATCCCGCGTACCAGGCTTTGCGTAGCGCTTGCCCTTACCGGTACGCCTGTTGTACAGCCGAATACCCCGGCGATTTGCCGACCTTGAGGGGGGAACATTTCGTTACGCCCCCGGGAAGCAGCAGGGTATAACCGGCAGCTGAAAATTCAGCTGCCAAAAGGTATTGTTTAGTGGCTGATTTTTCAGCCACTAGGTAGGAGCGCTTAAAATTCAGCTGTCAAAGGGGGTCACGAAACGCGACACCCTTTAAGAAATGGGAACGGTCTGAACGAAGCCATCGCAACATGCTGCGACGTAGCCACTTCTGATAATGTTTTTCGACCATAAGTGGTCGAATGGTACAAAAGTGTACCACGTTGCAGGAAGATGCAACGGCTTTCGCAACTCACTGCGAAAGACTTTCCCCAACAAGCTGGGGAACATGCACAGATGTGTGCATGCTTTCGCCACTTGTGGCGAATAATCAGCAGCACCGAAAGATGCGCTCAAAATTGAGCATATCTTCCCCCACTCGTGGGGGAGAGAGTGCTGCCCGATGGGGTAACATTTTGCTACCCCATCCCGGCAGACCCCCTCGTGTTTCACAACCCCGGCACAGAAAAAGCCGCTGCCACGCAGAGTGACAACGGCCTTATGTACCCGCCGGGCTGGAATTTATGGACACGATACGCGGGCGCGCGTGACCGTGTTTACAGATTTCTGCCCTGATGCCTTAACCACCTCTTGCTTTCCGGGCCGCGCGGATGCCCAAGTCTCCATCAATGCCATTGGTGAGTGTCGGCTGCATTGCACCTGCAAGAGCCTGCACACCGTTAGCGTCGATGACCAGCGTACCAGTGCCGATAGCCGGGAGATGCTCATCCAGCGAGTTGGAGATTCGCTGCAATACGCTGAGCTGCTGCTTGCCGGTGGTATCCTGCTGACTGCCAGCAAACGGCGACGCGGTGACGCTGCTGTAGCGGTTGAGCTGGTCGGCGCGGGCCGAGAACTCTGCCAGAGAGTCATACACCGGCGTTGTGCCGTAGGGGCTCTTGTAGTTGTTGGTGACGTCGTTATCACGGCTGCTGTGCCACTTGGCAAACGCCGCGCCGCCCACAAGGGCCGTCAGGCCGAGAATAGCAGCCACCACGGGGTTTGCGATGATAAAGCCCACAATGCCGCTCAGAGCCTGCGTAATGCCGCCAAAGCCCCCGGCAATGCCGGACAGGTTGCTTATGATGCCGCCTGCGTTGATGCTTTCCAGAGATGCCTTGAATGCCTCGACTGACGGCGTAATGCTATCGACATTTGACTTGACCTCAAGCAGCTGCGACGTTTTGCCACCGGTGCCAAGCAAAAGATTGCTCAGGCTGTCAATGGTGGTCTTAGAGCCGCCTTCGCCGGATGCAAAGCCTTTCGTAAGCAGCTGCTGCAGCGCTTCAAACGCCTTTTTCATGCCGCCGCCGGAATAGCTTTCGTTGATGACGTCCATAGCGTCATTACACCAGTCCGAAATAATTTCGCGCTGCTTCTGTGTGACTTCACCCCACACCAGACTTGCAAAAGTAGTGGCAAGGCTCGTCCAGTTGCCGTTTTTGAGGTCGGTGAACACGCTTTGGAGCGTCCCCATGATGCCGTTTTGCCATTTGGTTTTGGCCTCGCTGAGATTTTTGTCTATACGAGACTGCATCTCAGAGACAGACAAAACCACCTTATCACACGTCTGCGTGGTCGTGGTCGTCACTTTATTGTCAGCATCGGTCACGTTTTTTGTGACCTTTTTGATGGTTTTTTCGACGCCGTCTACCACCTCGACCCACGAGTCCGTGATGGTCTGCACCGTCTCTTTAGTGGTGCCTTTGAGCTGCTTAGTGGTGCCGTCATAGACGTTGTAGGTGTTGTCGGCAGTCTCGGTCACGCGTTGGATGCTGCCAACGATGTTGCCAGTACCAGCAAGTATCTCCTGAGAGGTCTCCTTAATGGTGTCCGCCAGCTTTTTGGTATCGGCAGCGACGTGATTCGGAGTTGTGGTCTTTCCAGAAGTGACTCCGGTGCTGTCTCCATTCGTACCGGTAGGCTCCGGCTCTGTTTTTTCGTTCAACCCATATTGCGCCGCCAGCCGGGCGCCGTAGCGCTTCCAATAGTCATCGTCTTTCTGGCTTCCATGCTGATATTCTGTCTCGTCAGTCTTTCCGTTTGCCGCCGCCCACGCCTCAAAGCTGTTATACTCAGCGTATCCCACTTTGCCGAGTGCATGGTTTAGCTTATAAGACAGCCGGTCAAGCGGTCCGCTCAAAGATGCGACACCGTTGGAAATACCTTGACCGATTGCGGAAACGATATTTTTGCCGACGGCGCCCCAGTCTGTTGAGAAAATTTTTGTGATAATAGTTTCCGCGATGGTTCCGGTCGCTTCGATCACGTTTCCCAAAACACTGAGAAGTCCTTCACAGAGCTTTCCAACCAGCTGTGCGCCCTGCTCGAAAATCTTGTCTGCATTCGCCCATAATTCAGAGGCCAGAGTTCCTACCGTCTGCACGGCGGCATTTGCAATATCAGGGAAAGCATTTAAGATACCATCGGCAAGGCTGGCGAGAAGGTTTCCGCCGGTCTCCACGATAGTCCCCATATTTTCAACGAGATAGTCCGAAAAGCGCTGAACAGCGGCCCCGGCCTGCTCTGCAAGCTGTGGAATGCGGTCTGCGATGCCGTTCGCAATATCATTTACGATACTGCCGCCCGCTTCCATTAGGCCCTTTGCGCCGTATTCTTCGAAAGAGGTTTGCAGCGTCTGTACCCACTCGGCAGCAGCAGAAACCAAGTTTCCCTTTATGCCGGTAAGACCCTCAGACAGGCTTCCCAGAAGCTGAGACCAGTTATCTTTCAAAGTTTCGATTCGACCGCTTAAAGTTTGGCTCTGGGTCTCCATTGCATTGTGATAGCGTCCACCTTCCTCAGATGCTTTTTGCAGCGCTGCGGTCAGAAGGTCGTATGTAATGGTCATTTTCTGGACTTCTGCGGTAGATTTGCCGGTGTAGTCGGCCAAAATACCGTAGATGTCAATGCCAGCATACGCAAACTGCTTGATGTCAATACTTGCAGCTTTACCGACGTTCTTAACCTGCTGTAAGTTTTGTGCCATGCGGGAAAGCTCTGCATTGCCACCACCAGCCGCAGCCACCGCGTCTCCTAGTGCAAGGATGGTTTTTCTTGCTTCGCCTGCATCAACACCGGCAGAAATCAAAAGCTGATTTGCCTGCACCAATGATTCCACATTAAGCGGTGTGTGCGCTGCATCCTCTTTGATTTGCTGCAGCACGTTTGATGCCTCAGTAGCGCTTCCCAGCATATTGCCGAAGGCCACTGTATATTTTTCCATCTGGGCATTGAATTCTACACCGTCAGAAATTGCACTATGGCCCAAAGATGCCAGCTTTCCAGCAACTGACATGATAGAGTTCGCAAGCAGCTGTGACCGGGTAAAGGCTTTTTCGAATGTCTGGGCGAGTCCAACAGCCGAGTCGGAGAGGCTGCGTGTGCTCTTCTCTGCATTTTGGCTGGAAGTCGAAAGTTCTCGTGACAATACATCGGCCAGCCTTTTTGTCTGAGTCTGCGCTTTCTGTATGTCAGATTCAAAACCGGATGTGTCCAAAGCAAGTTTAACGGACAACGAAAAAAGTTCCAAAAGCAAAGTCTCCTTTCTAAAATTTTATGCTGTAAATTTATCAAAATCAGACAACTTTACAGCTCTATTATACCATATTTTTGCCGTCTTTCCAACGGAAAAGCAATATTCCGCCGGGCGAAAACCGACGATATTTCACGCCAAAAATGCCCCCTCCCGGCGGCGTGTCGAGAGGGGGCGCAGTCACAGATTATTGCGGGCAGTAATGCTGCTCTTGGGGTTTTGCGGATTGTCCAGCGGCTCCCAGACCTTCGGCAATGTTTCCACATCGCGCGGGTCCAGTGCCGCCAGCAGGCCGCCCGCCTTGCTGATTGCGGTGCAGACGGTCGTGTTGTAGTCCTTCAGCGCTGCTTCCACCTCCGCCTGGTCTTCCGGCGGAAGCTTTTCAATGATGTGTCCAATGCGCATATCAAGCGCGACAACCGCATTGCGGGCGGTGCATATCTCGACCTCAATCCTGCGATAGACATCCTGCACGTAGGCCGGGGTGCGAGGTTTGGATTTGAAATGTTTCGAAAAATTATGTTTCATGGTAAGTACCTCAAATATCGTGGATGCCTTTGCATCCGGTTTCAAAAAGTTCAGATTTCGCCCGGCGGTTCAAGTTGCGTCTGACCGTCACACTGCTTCAAAACAGCGTCGGCAGCGCGCACTTTTTCAGTGATCGCCCGCGCCCTGGCTGCTTCACGCTCTCTGAAGCGCTTAATCTCTGCACGCCCCTTCTCGCCGTCAGACGGACGGAAATAGCCGCCGGGCGGCTCCGAAGTGTACAGCACCATCAGACCTTGCGCCAGCTCCCGGGAAGCCTGTGCGCGGCGCTCTCGCGGTGTGATGCCAAGCAGGCGGTCAATCTCGCCGCCAGATAATGCATGCTCTTCGCCCTGCGGCAGAATGTCAAAAATTTTCACAGTTTGCCCTCCATTCGGGTTTCAAGTGTGGTACAATGGAGGCGGGGAGACATTAAAATTGCAATGCGTCGACCCGCCATCGCCGCCTTGTGTGTTCGCAGCACACAGGGCGGTTTTCCATTTTTTCGGTTCATTTTTTTGAGTCTCCGTTCGGCCCATACGGCAGCAACAGACGATAAACCACCTTTAGCGTTTCTACCGGAATGCTTTGGCCACGCTGCAGAATCGCCAGGATGGCAGCGAGGTACCACGTGCCTTGTGAGGTGTAATGGTACGGCTCCCGGCGGCGGGCGCTATCAAAATCTCTCATGATATTCCTCCCGTGATTTCCAAAAATCGCTGGCGCTCTTTGTCAAAAGTTATTGGAATTTTGCCGGTGCGACCCTCCTTATTTTTTGCCAAAATCGCCAAATACTGCGAATCATCGTTTGATAGCAGCAGCACTGCGTCGGCGTCCTGTTCCAACTGGCCGCTTTCCTTCAAGTCTGCGGTGGACGGTGCAGCGTGCGCCGCGTTGCGGTTCAGCTGCGCCAGCGCAACCACAAGGATGCCGGTGGTCTGTGCCAGTTCGTGCAGACCCATGCTAATGTTGGTCACTGCTGTATAACGATCCTTCGCCCGGCCATCCGCCAACAGCTGCAAATAGTCCACAAAAACAACGTCCGCTCTCATTCGCTGGGCCTGTGCTTTAACCCACGCGGTGCCTTTGCCCGCCGCCGATTTGATAAACAATGGCCACTTGTGCAGCTCTGCCAGAAAATCCAGCTCGTCCACCGGCACGGCCTTGCGCTTCACATCGGCCAGAGGTGCGCCCAGATGGTTGGCAATCACACGTGTGGTTAAGGTCGCCGCGTCCGTCTCCAATGAAAAAAAGCAAGTTCGGTACCCGCTTTTCGCCATGTTACAAGCAATTTGGAGTGCAAAAGCCGTTTTGCCTGCGCTCGGTCTACCACCAACCACGAAAAAGTTTCCGAGTGACAGACTGAGGTTTCTGTCAAGAACAGAAAGTCCGGTGCGTATGCAGCGGGGCTGCTCGTCTAGATGACACACATAATCGTCCACCAACTGGCCGATAGGCTGAAAATCTGACTCGCCGCGGTCAAGAGTCAGTGCCTCGCCCATTTTTGAGTAGAGGTCTGGCAGATCAGAAAAGACAGTCAAGCTGCTTGCGATTTGTACCGCGATACCTTGAACCCGGGCAAGTGCCGCCTGCTCTTTGATGAGCTGCACCCAATTTCCTACGTTTTCTCGCGTGATGCGGACACATTCTGCCTCGCACTCAGACGCGCACGCTAGAACTATGTCCTTCAGATTTGGATACTTTGCACAGACTTGCACCGTGTCCAGCGTTCCCTTTAGCTCGCAGAAACCGGATAGCGCCGCAAAAACAGGCTGCAAATCCGCCGGAAAATCATCGATGTTCAGAGAGGACAGAGCTTCCGGGGCAAATTCTGGCCGAATCATCAAGGCACCCAAAAACACTCTCGCAGTGTTCATTCCAACACCTCCCAGCGCTGTTCCTGCTGGCCTTTAGGCTTGTTCCGGGCCTCCCGGCGGGCTGCCACATCGCCCAGCGTCCGCACACCGTCTGCCTGCCAGCTCTTCAAGATGCCCTCTGTGTATGCCCATGACCGTTTGCCGTTCTCGGCGGCTTCGTCTATGGCCTTGCAGATAAGTTCTGTGGGATAGACCTCCCGCCAGCGTTGCAGCTTGTCCAGCGCAGAACGTGGGAAGTCCCCAACGGCCTGCTGATAATGCTGGACGATTTTAGCGAGTTCCGAATCGGTGCGAGAATCGGCAGCAGTTGGGGCAGATGCCCTTACTACTGCTTCTTGTTCTTCTTCTAGTTCTAGTTGCTTTTGGGTGGAGGTTTCCTGTGGGGCTTTTGGGCAGGGGTTTTGTTCTGAAAACAAAGCCGGGTTTAAAACCGGGCTTTCTAAGGGGGCTTTACAAGCGGGGTTTTGCTCTGCGCTTTTTTCTTTGGGTTTCCGCCCGCCCTTTTTTCCGTTTCGCCTGTTTGCAACGCCAGAATCAAGCGTAGGGACAATAAATGTCCACGCCATTTTCAACGGCCCACTCTTAAAATCCGGCTCCTTGCCCATGAATACATACGCTGGAATCGCGGAAAGGAATTCTTTTTGCTCTTCCTCACTCAGATACTTTGCGCCGTCAAAGTAAGAAGCATAAAAAGTAAACGCTTGAATGCTGTTTTCTTGTTTTTCCCTCACGCTTACACCTCTTTACTTATCCCTCGACCCGACGGACACCCTGCACGGTCTGGCTCTGCGCCGCCGGGGGAGGATCACCCGTTGCAAAATACTTCGCCAGCGAATCCAGATTGATAAGCCAGCGATGTCCGGCCACCACAAAGCGGATTTTTCCAGCGCGCGCCAAGTTCCTGATATAGTACGGTGACACGTCATAAAGCTTTGCAGCTTCCTTCACTCCCGCCATGCGTGGATATTGGATCACATTCTCCATCTCACGCCTCCCGGTTCTCAGCCAAATGCTGCCGCTGGGCCTTCATGCGCTCGACAGCTTGAAGAACGGCCTCTTTTTCATCAGCGGACATCTCCCGGCGGAGCTTTTTGGAAAAAGTGCTGTCGGTAATGCCAAGCGTTTCCGCAACCTGCCAGAGGTAAAAGCCAGCGTCTGAAATCGCAAGTCGAACATCACGGTTTGTCTGAAGCATACATTTCACCTTGCCTTTCTGCTTTCTTTGATGTATACTGAACGTGGACGACAAGTTGTTTTTGTCCGCGTTGGCTTTATTGTATCGTTTTTGTAGACGCAAATCAAGTGTCGTCCGCAATGATATAACATCGAGGGGGTATTTCCAGTGGACAGCAAGCAAAAAGATAACAATTCAACGGCTGAATTTTCCAGCCGCTTAAAAGAGCTCATAAACGAAAAAGGGCTATCCTTGCGAGATTTAGCCGCTGACATGGGCGTTACTTTTACCGCTTTATCTGACTGGCAGCGTGGAAACAAAACACCCCGTGCAGACAGCATTGTGATTTTAGCGCGATATTTTGGCGTATCTTCTGACTACCTTCTCGGCTTGACTAGTATTAGAACGATTGAAACCAATGTTCGCGCAATTTCTGAATACACGGGTCTATCTGAAGATGCTGTTAAGGTTCTCTCCGATCCAAACAATCCACACCTTCTAAGCGAAATAAACGATATTGGGAAAATGTTTCCAAAGAATCCTTCCATTAAAGACATTTTTTCCGACTTTGTAAAAAGTGCCGAATTTTCAACTTTTTGTTTTGAGCTTGGACGATTTTTTTCTCAGTATTTGCGTTTTGCTGAAGCTTATAAAGAAAAAAGGCACTGGGTACGCAATGCACCCCGAACAGACGAATTTTACACAGATTTTCTAAAAATGTTTGATACTGGATTTTCTGATTTTGGGCTTTCTGGCTTTTTTAGTGAGCATTTTGTCGATATGTCTGACAGCCATTCCAAACAAGATATAATAAAGACAGTTGAAAAAATGTGTTCTGACGAAAAAGATTACAACGGAGACGTCCTATGGGACAAATGGGCTTTTTTCTCCGCTCGCTCTGAAGCAAAAGAGGAACTTGATGGGGCTGATTTGTGCCGGTTCAGAATGCAACAAGCTCTTCAAAAATACTTGGACAACATGGAAGCCAATCTCATAGATTTTGTATTGGAGAGTGAACAAGATGCCTCAAATCACAAAACGGACTAAAAAAGACGGCTCCATTTCTTACCTGATTCGCGTTTCTGCCGGGTATGCTGTTGACGGGCGGCACGTCACCCGCTGCATGACCTATACACCCCCGGCGGAACTGAGCGGCCGCAAGCTCGAAAAAGACGTGCAGCGCAAAGCAGATGAATTTGAAGAAGCCGTAAAGAAGGGCCTGCTGGCTGATTCCAGCGTGAAATTTGATGATTTTTTAGACCGCTGGTTTTCTGAATACGCTATAAAGCAGCTGAAACCGAAAACCGTTTCCGACTATCGCAGAATGCGCCCGCGTGTATCGGCAGCACTGGGACATATGCGCCTTGATGAAATCCGGCCTGCGCACCTTATGGCGCTCTATGCGAACTTGTCAGAGGGTGGAGTGCGGCAGGATTCCACCTATACGGCAACGGCGGCCCTGCTGAAGCTGCTGCCGAGAGGTCAGCGGGCAAGGGTGCGGGAAGCCGCCGGGGTAGGCGAAGAAACCATGCGGGGCCTGTGCAACGGCAAACCTGTCAGCCGCCAGACTGCCGAGAAGGTAGCCGCTGCCGCCGGGATGATTTTCTCCAAAGCGTTTACCGAACACGTCCGGGCGGATGGAAAGCTCAGCGGAGCCACACAGCAGCACTATCACCGGATGCTGTCCTCTGTGTTTGCCCGTGCTGTAAAATGGCAGTTGCTGGCCGAAAACCCCTGCCAGCACGTAGAACCCCCCAAAGCAACGGAAGCGGATGTCGATGTACTGGAAGAAGAGGACGTTGCAAAGCTGCTGGAAGCCCTGCAGGACGCGCCTACACAGTTTTCCGTTATCACGCAGCTTGCCTTGTTCACGGGCGCACGGCGTGGCGAGATTTGCGCTCTGCGCTGGTCAGACATCAATCTCACCACCGGTGTAATCTCCATCGGGCGCACAGTCCAGTACATCGCCGGGCAGGGTCTTGTGTTTACTGCTCCCAAAACAAAGCGCTCAAAGCGGTGCATCCGTGTGGGCGATGCGTGTATCGCCCTGCTGCGCGAATACCGCTTGACTCAAAAGGCCGAACGGCTCAAGGTTGGTTCTGCATGGGCGCGCACCGTGCAGATTGAGGGCGGAAAGGTCGTGCCGAATGACTTGCTGTTTACAAAATGGAACGGAACACCTCTTGACCCAAACCGTATCACGTCATGGTTCCCGGGCTTTCTGGCCGCCCATGACCTCCCGGCGGTACACTTCCACAGCCTGCGGCACTCAAACGCCAGCCTGTTGATTGCTGCTCACGTCCCAATCACTGCCGTGTCTGGCCGCTTGGGTCATGCACAGACCAGCACCACGCTGAACATTTACGCAAGCATGATTCAGAGCGCGGATGCAGCAGCAGCGGACGCGCTGGAAGGTGTGTTTGACCGAATCCAAGAAAAGAGCCACGCATAAAGCAAAGCAGCTCACAAGGGGCGATTCCGCCGGGCTTGTGGGCTGCTCTTTTTATGTCGCACAGCTCTGAACAGGGAAGGGAACACGGAAGCCGGTGTCAGACCTTGCCCCGGCGGGGTTCAGGCAAAAGAAAAAGGCCTACTCAAAAATGAGCAGACCCAGCTTCAAAATCACAGTTTTTTGAAAAATAGCGCGCAAATAGCGCGCAAAACAGCCTTTCAAAAGGCATTGTAAAACAAGAAATCCCACGATTTACACCGTATTTTCAACGGTCAATCGTGGGATTTTGCTTGGTGCGATGGAAGGGACTCGAACCCCCGGCCTACTGATTCGTAGCGCACGCCGGACGATTCCCTCAAATTTTGGAAGTTACGTTTTATCGTCAATTCTTTGCGAAACATCGCAGGTTTTGAACTTCGAGTTTCTGCACCCTTTGTCCGATTTTGCAACGATTTGCACCCTTTGCACGTTTTGAAACCGTGCAAAAACCGTGCACTTACTCCCGGACAAACTAAAAACCACTTCATCCGACAACGACTTGACGGCATTGGTTCGAGTGACCGCACACCAAAAATCAAGTCTTGGAGGATACGACTATGATGAAATTACTTTCCTGCCGCTACAACATGGACACCAATCGGGTGGAAGCCCGGTTCGAAGATGGCACCACTCTTGCCATCGGCTGCATCGCCGTCGAGGATGAGTACGGCAACACCCCAGCGCAGCGGGCAGAACTGGACTGGCTGCTCTATAACAAGCCCTTGGAGTACGCACAGATGGTGCTGAGAGGGGAGATGGAGCACTACCTGTCGCTGGGGTGTGAGCACGGCAGACTGGAAGATTGAGCCTTAGAAAACGCGCGGCAAAACCGCTAATCGCGCGGCGCGCGTTTCTCAGCGTAAATTCAGCGCAAACCATACCAAGTCAGCGTAAATTCAGCGCAAATCAAACTTTCAGCGTAAAAGTCAGCGTAAATTTTCACTTCACGCTTTTGTACTTCGTTCCTCGACCTACGCCATCAGGCTGCAAGATGCCGTCCTTGCACATCTGACACAAGATATAGCGGTTCTACTTTTTGCAGAATAACACGATGCGGTGCGTCTGCACCCATATGAATTGTTTTTTCCGCGAGGCAATTTGCATCTCATAAAATACGCTTCTTCCGGTTTTCGCGCGTTTATATCCTTTCCTTATACCAGTCCATCGCCTGCCTCATCGCAGCTTCGGGGGCAAAGACATAGCGGCGGTCCAGCACTTCCAGACCCAGCGCACCGGTATAATGGATTGCCTTGAGCTTTTCCAGTGCCCCGTCCAGATCCAAAACACCGTCGCCGGGCACCAGATGCCCGCCGGGGTTGCCGTCCACAAAATGGACGTGTCCCAGATTCTCCGGGCCGATCACATCAAGGAAGGTGGAGAAGGTATCCACCGCCGTCGTGGCGATGACATCTGTATCCGCCAAGCCCATAAGGCGCGGGCTGTTGACCGTGCGCAGCAGACGGCGCAGCTGGCTTGCTTCATTGCAGATGTGGGTGGTGTACTTGGTAAAAGGCTCTACCGCCAGCGTCACGCCCTCCTGCTCTGCTTTGCGGGCAATGCGTCCCATTGCCTCTGCACACCAGCCAAACGCGTCCTCTGCATCCACATCCAGATAAGCAAAGCCGGTAGATACCACCATGTGGTCGCAGTCCAGCTGCACGGCCGCTTCGATGTGCTGGTTGAAAAAGTCCACGGTGCGGTCCCGATAGACCTTATCCGGATGAGAAACGCTGATGGCATACACGCACTGCTCCGGCGTAAAGCAGCGCAGAGCAAGATGATGTGCCTTGATCTTGCGGTTCAGCTCAGCCAGACGGGCAGCGTCGAAATCCTCCAGATGGAGGTGGGGGCCGGATGCCCACAGTTCGATAGACTGATAGCCCAGCCGCTCGGCAGATTCCAGAAAATAATCCAACGTATAGCGCTTGTAATGATAATTTGCTGCACACAACTGTGAAAGTTCCATCGTTATTGCTCCTTTTCTTGTAAATAAGGCTCAAACTGCTGCACGATCCGGGTCGCAAGGGCCTTGCCCCGCGCCATGCACTGCGGGATGCTCTCCCCAAGGCTCACACCGTAGGTGAATGCTGCGATATAAGAATCGCCTGCTCCCACCGTGTTTACCACCGGCACGTTTTCCGCCGCCTGATGATAGAATCTCTGTCCATCGTAGGCAAGGCTTCCATGCTCGCCCAGCATGGCGATCACACAGCCTGCGCCCTTCGCTTTCGTGCGGCGCATAAATTCCCGGATATAGTCATCATCCTTGTCGTAGGAGAAAAAGGCGTAATCCAGATAGGGGAGAAGCGCGTCGTTGGAGGGCTGCTCCAGTCGTTTTGAAAAGTCGTAGACCCAGATCTGCCCCGGCTGGCGCAGCGCAGCGATATAGCGCTCTGCCTTTGCCCAGCGCTCTGCATACACGATGTCAAAGCCCTTGACAAATTCCATATCCTCCGTGGAAAGCTCGATCTCCTCCATGGCGTTGCCGTGAAATTCCAGATGCTTTTTGTCCCCGTCTACGAGGTCCATCTTTGCCATACCGGTGGGGCGGTCGATCCTTTTGAGCACCCGCAGCGGAATATCGCGCTGCTTCAGCCGCTCCACCAGCGCATCTGCAAAGACATCGTTGCCCAGCACGGTCATTTCGGTCACGTCTCCGCCCTGCGCCTTGTAGTTGAGGGCGAAGTCGATGCTGTTGCCTGTCAGATAGTACCGGTCCATCCGGTAGTAGACATCAATGCAGTTGTCTGCCATTGCGATTGCTTTTTTCATTCCGCAGCCCCCCTTACTCGCCCATGACGTAGATCATATATTTGCGTTTTTTGATGCCATCGTACTCGCAGAAATAAATATCAGCTGCGCTGCCCAGCTTGATCTTGCCCTCTGCGATCGGAAAAACGCAGTGGTTCCCCGTGAGCAAGCTCTTGAGATGGCCGGGTGCATTGCCTCCGATGGTGCCGTAGGTGGGCAGATAGTGGTTATGATGGTAAGGATAGTCTTCCGGCGCGATCCGGTCCAGCGTCTCCATAATATCCTTTTCCACGCAGGGCAGGCTCTCGTTCACCATGATGCCGGTGGTCGTGTGCTCCGTGATGACATAGACGACGCCGTTCTTTACTCCGGTCTGTGCCACAAATTCACGCACCGGGTCGGTGATGCGGATCAGCTCAAACTCCTTCTCTGCGCAGATGCTTACTTCCTTCAGCTCAAATCTCATTTGTTCTGGCCCTCCCATCCAAAAAAGCGCATTGCATTTTTCCAGTAGATCTTTTCCCTCGTCTCGGGCAGCATCTCCACGCTGTCCATTCCCCGCTTGCTGCGCACCGGGCGAATGCGGGGCGAGTCCGAACCGAACATGACCTTATCGGCCAGATTATGATCCAGCCAGTATTCGCCCATGTCCTGCTTGAACACTTTGGGAAACAGCTGATAGGGACCATCAAAGTTCATCAGTGCAGTGTTTGCGTAAAGATTGGGATACTTGAGCAGCAGAGCCGCCGTCTCCTGCACCCACGGCCAGCCGAAATGAGCAAGGCAGAGGTTGATCTCCGGCCAGCGCAGCGCCACCTCCTCGAATTCCATCGGGCGGGCATACTTTGCCAGCGCGTTATTTTCCAGACAGAATCCGGCGTGGAAGATGATCGGCTTGTGGTATTTGCGGCACAGATCATACAGCGGCACAAGGCGCTCGTCCATGGGGTACATTTTGAGCCGTGCGGTGTTCACCGCCAGTCCGGCCAGCCCAAGCTCAGCAAAGGCACGTTCCAGCTCTTGCACAGCATCGGGGCGGCGGGGGTCCACCGCTGCCATACCGATATAGAACTGTGCATCCAGCGCCACCAGCTTTGCGATCTCATCGTTGGAGATCTCCACCATACCCGACTCCACAGAGCAGTCCTCCGGCAGCAGCACCACTCGTCCGATGTCTGCAAGCGCATACTGCTTGCGCAGCAGCGCCATGTCGGAGGGCTTCATCAGATGATAATTCATGGCATCACAGCGGCGGCGAAAGCGCTCCTGATCCTCACAAATCGGTGCAAACAGTGCCGGATGGATATGAGTATCAATGACCATAGGACAGTCTCCTCCTTATTTTTGCATTCTGTGCATCCTGTCCCGATTTTCCAGATAGAGATCCCGGAAAATCGGGTAATGCTCCTGATAAAATTCATGATTTTTCCGGTCCGGCTGCAAGATCCTGCCTTGCGGTAAAGCGGCGCGCAGGGCGGCAAAGCTTTCCAGCGCACCGACGCCCAGTGCCGCCAGCATGGCGTCTCCGTAGCTGGAGCACTGGAACAGCTCCGGAATGGTCAGCGGCATTCCCGCCATGTCGCAGATGATCTGCATCCATGCAGCGTTTTTCGTGCCGCCGCCCGCTGTGATGATCCGCCGGGGCGGCACCCCCAGCTCCTCAAACAGCAGCAGATGCTGATAGGTGGAATAGCCTACGGCTTCCAGCGCAGCGCGGTTGATCTGCGCCCGTCCATGCGTTCCTTTCAGTCCGAAGAGCATTCCGGTGGCCTCTGCGTCCTGCAGGGGGCTTCGCTCACCGTAGATATACGGCAGCATGATCAGTCCGTCACTGCCCGGCGGCACAGCAGCCGCCTCCCGCGCCATGACTGCGTAGGCGTTTTCGCCGCCCTGCTTTTCGGCGTCTAGCTCTTTGCTGTACAGCAGGTCACGCACCCAGCGGGTCAATGTGCCCGCCGCATTGGTGCCGTCGCCCAGACAATAGGTGCCCGGCACGGTAAACGCCTTCCCACCCTTGAGGGCGCCGTTGCCCTGCGGCGAAACATAGTTGCCCACGAAGTGGTCCGTACAATAGTAATAGAACATCGAGGAGCCATACTGAAAAAAGGCCGTGCCCGGCTCCACCAGACCCACGCTGATGGCCTCTGCCGTGGAGTCACCGGTACCGGTAATGACCGGTGTTCCCGCGGCAAGGCCGGTCTGTGCCGCAGCCTCCAGTGTGACCGTGCCCACGATGTCTGTGGACCATGCACACGCCGCGATCTGGTCCGGGCGGCAGTACAGCCCGCACTCTGCCTCGTTCACACTGCCGTCCGCTTGGTACAGCGGTCGGAACGAGCCTTTGGCAAGGGACTGATCGATGACATATTTCCCGGTCAGGCGCGCTGTCAAAAAGGAGCTGCCCGTGAGGAAATAGGCCGTCTTTGCGTAGATCTTCGGCTCATGCCGCCGCAGCCAGAGGATCTTTGTGGCCGTGTCGCCGGAGCAGATGGGATGGCCGAACAGCTCCTGCACCCGCGCCTGTCCGTAATGCTCTGTCAGCCACGCCGCTTCCTCTGACGCGCGGGCGTCGATGCCGTAGAGGATGGCCGGGCGCAGCGGGCGGCACTGTTCGTCCACCGGCAGGCAGTCGGTGCCCAATGCACTGGTGCCCACGCAGGCGATCTGCTCCGGCCTGATTTCGCTCTGTTTTATCAGGGTCCGGCACAATTTGCACAGGTCGCCCCACCAGACCGCCTCGGCATCCTGCTCGAACCACCCGGGCTGCGGGTTGTCCATCCCGTGGGGCACCGAGGCATCTGCCACCACCCGGAAGCTTTCGTCGATCAGGATGCCGCGGGACTCAAAGGTACCGATGTCGATGCCCAGAAAATAGCGTTCCATCCTGCTCTCCTTTCTTACAGCCGGGCGCGGATGTCGTACACGATCTCCATAAAGTTGCGCACCCGCTCCTCGTCCACACGCCCGTTGAACACGCCGTCCTTCTTGAACGCAGTGCCCATGCAGACGGCATCGCAGTATTTCAGCTTCTCTCTCACATTCTCGTGGCGGCAGCCGGTATTGCAGAACACCGGCACATTGCGGGGCTTTGCCACCTCGTAGACCTTGTTCAGGATGGAATCATCCGGCTCGCTGCCGGCAGAAGCGCCGGACACGCACAAGCCGTCTGCAAAGCCACCGAACATGATAGACTTTGCCACCACCTGAATATCCCGCTGCACCAGATAGCTGTCTGCCTCGGGGTTCACCTTGAACAGCAGCTTCATATCCGGGATCTCCAGCGCCTTGCGGTGGCGGACTGCCTCACCGCTGTTGGAGGTATAAAGGCCATATTCTCCCATGTATGCACCTGAGAAGCAGCTCCGGGCAAATCTTGCGCCGGTGGCAGCAGCAAGGTCGATGGTCGCGATCGGATTCTTGACCACATTGACGCCATAAGGCACCCGGATCAGCGGGCGCAGAGCGCCGATGATATAGGCCATCGCCGAGATCACTGCCACATCCGCCACCGGCTGGTAGGGCAGGCTGAACTCATTAGCAAACAGAATTCCGTCCACGCCGCCGTTCTGCAGCGCCACGAGATCCTGCCGGGCGTGCTCCAGCACGGTGTCCATGCTGCCGCAGTAGCCCGGATCGCCGGGCAGGGCATCCAGATGCAAAAGCGCGATGATGGGTTTTTCAACCCCAAACATTTCCTGAGTCCACACGGTATTGCTCTCCTTTATATCCTTCCGTTTCAATCCAGTTCGTGCGTGTTGGCGCGCATCCACGCCACGGTGTCGTCAATGGCTTTGTCCGGGTCGATATAGTAGCGCCGGTCGCAGATCTCAAAGGAGCAGCAGCCGTCATAGCCCTGTGCTTTGATCTGCTCGTAGTAGTCTTTCATGGGGAAATCTCCATCTCCGGGCACCGTATGTCCCCGGTCGTTGAAATGGACATACTGCATCCGACTGCCCAGATTTGCAAAGTAATCCGCCACCGTCTCGCCGGCATACGTCATCTGATCCATATCCACCATGCCCACGATGGCCGGAGAGTCGATCTCATCCAGCATCTTTGCAATATCCCTGCTGGTGATGAGGACATTCGTGGTCGTGTTTTTCAGCTCTTCCAGCAGCAGGGTGACGTGCTTGCGTTCTGCGTAGGCGGCGAGCTGTGCCATAGATTCCCGGCAGTTGTTCCATGCCTCCTCCCGAGGAGCATCAAAGTACCCGAAGCCGGTGCTGATCTGCACCCGGGGACAGCCCAGAAACTCTGCCGTGTCGATGGCGCGCTGATAGTACCGCAGGCTGGATTCCCGGGTGATCCGGTCCTGTGTGCAGAAGTTGACGGGATAGACGCAGTTTTCCGGGGTCATTGCCGCGACCGACAGATGACGGCGGCGCAGCTCCCCATCCAGCTCTAGCAGATGGGAGAGGGGATGGTCAAACAGGTTCAGCTGCGGTGCCGAACAGTACAGGTCGATGCTGTCGAAGGGAGAGCGCTCCACTTTATCCAGAAACTTTGTGAGCGGGTAGCGCAGATAGTGGTAATTCATCGGTGCAAATTTCATACTCATACGAAGATCTCCTTTACAATGACTGACGGAGTTTGTCAGAAAACAACTACGCCCGGCCGCCTGTCCACATCAGTGTGCGGCTCAGAGGGACCGGGCGTAGCTGCTTTCCGGAGAAAGATGTATATGCCGAATAGGGGGATCGCGTCAGAATACGAGCATGCCCAAAACGAGGGCAACCACGATCGTCGCCACAGACATGACCAGACCGGGCAGCATATAGCTGTGATTCAGCACATATTTGCCGATCTTGGTGGTTCCGGCAGAGTCAAAGCCGATGGCGGCGACACACTGGCCGGAGGCAGGGATCACATAGTTGGCATTGCATGCCACCCAGCCTGCGATGATGATGTAGACGGGCAGATTCAGGGCCATACCGATGGGGACCATGATCATGGTCGTGGAAGCCTGACTGGTGGTGATTGCTGCGACGATGAACACGGCAATGATGTAGACCCAAGGATACTGGTTTGCGATCGCGCCCATGGTATCGGAGATGTAGGAAGCCTGATCGCCGATGAAGGTGTTGACCATCCAGCACAGACCGTAGGCAAGCACCACGGCGAACATACCGGTCTTGAAAACGGGCTGATCCAGCATGGTGCTGCTGTTGAACTTGCAGACCAGAACGATGAGAGCTGCACCCAGCATCATGAAGATCTCAATGATGGTGGTCATGCCCAGCTGGGAGCCATCTGCAAAGGTGGGACGCAGAGCGGAAACTGCACCGAAGATAACGATCGCCAGCATTGCGACAATGAAGATCACCACGGCAGTCTTTGCCTTGCCGGTAACGGGCTTCTCTTCTGCCTTATTCTGCTTGTAATCCTTGACAAGGCCTTGCTTGACGCGCTCCAGATACTCCGGGTCTTCGCTCAGCTCCTTGCCGTGGTGCAGCACAGAGATGCCTGCCGCCACAGAGCCAAGCAGCGTTGCGGGCACACAGACCAGCAGCAGATTGAACAGGTTGATGTTGCCGTAGGAGACCATCAGACCGAGGATGCCTGCCGTAGCCGCAGAGATGGGGCAGGCGGTGATGGCATTCTGGGATGCGACGACGGTAGCCGAGATGGGGCGCTCCGGCCGGATGCCCGTATCCATGGCGATCTCATTGATGACCGGCAGCAGGCTGTAAACGATGTGGCCGGTGCCGCACATAAAGGTGAAGATGTAAGCGATGACCGGAGCAAGGACGGTGATGTGCTCCGGGTGTTTCCGCAGGATCTTCTCGGCAAGCCGGACCATGTAGTCCAGACCGCCCGCAGCCTGCATTGCAGATGCCGCCAGAATGACCGCGATCATGATGCGGATGACGGTGATGGGCGGGTCAGAAGGGGAAACGTGCAGGAAGAACGTCAGGATAAACATGCCGATACCGCCGGCAAGTGCCATGAAAGGTCCGCCCTTGCGGGTTCCGATGAAGATCATCACTAGAACGATGAGTAGCTCGATCCAAAACATGAGATATACCTCCTTCAGGCATAACTTCGGGTGAATGTTCAATTCCGATCGAATGCTGCGCGCCTGCATCAGATCACGCCGCAATACACCACCGAACACCGGGAGGGCTTCCCGTCATCGTCAATGTATTGTTTTGTATCATGGTGCAATAATACAATGCAAACACCGCCTTGTCAACAGCATTCAAGCATTTTCGTCAAAATCTCCTATCAACGTGCCCTTGTTTTGTGAATCACTACCAAATTATTGTATCCTTCTGCCCTCATTTGCTCCCGTTTTGTCTCTTACTTCTATAATACAAAAAGAGAGCGCCCTTGAAACTCTGCTTCAGGGACGCTCTCTTTTTGTTTTTATACACAGGTACGTCTTTTTGTTGTACCCATCTTTGACAGCTCAGACCATGAGCTTAAACTTATCCGCGATGCAGAGCTGACGGCTCAGATAGCAGTGTTCCCCGCTCTGATCGTGCACCACGCTCTTGATGGACAGCAGCGGATAGCCCTTTACCACATCCAGATACTTGGCCTCCTGATGGTTCGCAAACACGATCTCAAGGACTTTATCTGAGCGTGTGAATACGATGCCCGTTTCCTTTCGGATCGTCTCATACAGAGAGGCATTGGTCAGATCTGCATTGAACAGAAAGAAAAAGCTCTCCGGAAATTTGCTGGTCTCCAACAGCATCGGTCTGCCGTCCGCAAGGCGCAGGCGCTCCACAACCAGCATCTGTTCGTCCTTTTTCAGCCCAAGCTGCCCCCGTTCTTCCTCCGTGGGCTGTTCCAGTGTGATCTTGATCGTCTTTGCGCCGGGCTGGTATCCCATCATATGACACATATTGGTGTAGCTCAGCACGCCATCCAGCTTTCGCTGGATCTTCTTTTCCGCAACAAACGTGCCCTTGCCGGGCTTGCGCACCAGAAATTCTCCCTGAGACAGCTCATCCAGTGCTTTACGCACCGTGACGCGGCTGACCGAATAGCGCTCGCAGAGTTCATTTTCCGTTGGCAGGCGGCTGCCCGGGGGATACTCGCCCGCATCAATAGCCGCACGCAGTGTTGCGGCGAGCTGTTGAAACAGCGGCGTTGAAATTGTATTATCCAAACTCATGGTATATTCTCCCGTTCTTATTTTTATCACGAAATACGGTTTATTTTCAATTTACTTTTTTGCGTGCCCCGCAAATATGTTACAATACAAACTTATTATATATAAGTTTTATCCGTACGTAAAGAGGAAAAACAAATTTTTTCTCCCTTGCGTCTGTGCAGGGCCGTTTTCCAGCACCCCCTATTTATATAGGAAGCCAGCCACATTTCATTTCGTTCCTTGTAAGAAATGCACAATTTTTTTGTCTTATTTTCGGTATTGACATTTGTATTGCTTTGTATTATCATCATGGCAAGGAAAGTTCTTCCGGAAGCCACCGGAAGAAATCGAGACAGTTTAATATGAAATGCAGGAGGGCAATACAATGCATTACAAGTACACTGACATCAAGGCCATCGTCGCTGAAATTCTGGAGAACAAGAAGGACGAGGGCGGCGTCAAGAACATCTATTTCGTGGGCTGCGGCGGCTCTCTGGGAGCTCTGTACCCTGCAAAGACCTTTATGGAGCGCGAGAGCCTGACGCTGAAGTCCGGCTGGGTAAGCAGCAACGAGTTCGTCCACAGCACGCCCCGCGATTTCGGCAAGAACTCCATCATCTGCCTTGCCTGCCACAAGGGCAACACTCCCGAAACCATTGCCGCTGCAAAGCTGGGCAAGGAGATGGGCGCTGCTGTTATCATCCTGACTTGGCTGGAAGAGTCTGAGATCATCGAGTTCGGCGATTACATCATCCATTACTCCTTCGACGCCAGCCCGGATCACCTCGCCGGTGACATCGACTACGCCGGTGAAAAGACCATGTGCGCCCTGCAGGTCGCCGTGGAGCTGCTGAATCAGACCGAGGGCTACAGCAACTACGATAAGTTCCAGCAGGGTGCCGGCATGATCACCACCGTGATCCGCAAGGCCCGCGCTCATGTGGCCCAGCGCGCTCTGGACTTTGCCGAGGAGTACAAGAACGACTCCGTCATCTACACCATGGGCAGCGGCGCAGGCTACGGTGCCGCTTACATGGAGAGCATCTGCATCTTCATGGAGATGCAGTGGATCCACTCCGGCACCATCCACACCGGTGAGTTCTTCCATGGCCCCTTCGAGGTCACCGACGCCAACACCCCCTTCGTCATTCAGGTGTCCGAGGGTTCTACCCGTGAGCTGGACGAACGCTGCCTCAAGTTCCTGCACACCTATGCAAAGCGCATCGAGGTGCTGGACGCCAAGGAGCTGGGCCTGTCGGTCATCGATCCCTCTGTCGTGGACTACTTCAACCACTCTCTGTTCAACAATGTCTATCCCATCTACAATCACGCCCTCGCTGAGACCCGCCAGCATCCGCTGACCACCCGCCGCTATATGTGGAAGGTTGCATACTGATACAGACGGAAAGGATCTGATACGATGAGCGCAGTCAAGATCATCGCCATCGGCGATAATGTGTGTGACAAATACCTTTCCCGTGGGAAGATGTACCCCGGCGGCCAGTGCGTCAACACCTGCGCCTATGCCGCAGCAAACGGTGTGCCTTCCGCTTATCTGGGTAAGTTTGGCAGCGATGAGGTCGCCGCCTACAACCAGAAGATCCTGCACGAGCTGGGCATCGACATCAGCCACTGCCGCCATTTTGAGGGCGAAAACGGCTTTGCCATGGTCACGCTCAAGGGCAACGACCGCGTCTTTCTTGGCTCCAACAAGGGCGGCGTCGCCAAAGAGCACAGCTTCGACTTCACGCAGGAAGATCTGGAGTACATCAAAGGCTTCAACCTGATCTACACCAACCTCAACAGCTATATCGAAGAGGACCTTCCCTTCCTGCACACGGCCGGCGTACCCATCGCCTATGACTTTTCTACCCGATGGACCGACGCCTATCTGGAAAAGGTCTGCCCCTATGTCACCGTGGCCATCCTGTCCTGCGCACACCTGAGTGCCGAGGACCGCGCCCGCGAGATGCAGAAGGCCGCCGACCACGGCGTTTCCATCGTGCTGGGCACCATCGGTGAGGACGGCTCCTATGTGCTGTACAACGGCAAGACCTACTACGCCTCCGCCGTACACGCAGATGACGTCATTGATACCATGGGCGCCGGCGATTCCTACTTTGCCGCTTTCCTCTGCTCGCTGCTGAAGTCTTCCAAGAGCGGCGCTCTGCTGGAAGGCACCGAAGAAGAAAACGCCGCGCATCTGCAGGAAGCCATGCAGATCGGCGCAGCATTTGCTGCAAAAATGTGCGCCAAGGAAGGCGCATTCGGCTACGGAACCCCCATCGTGGGACGCACCGAACTGTAAAATAAAACAGGAGGCATTTTCATGAGACCTGATCAGTATGAAAACAACGCAGAAGGCATCCTCTGCGTTTATAAGAACCCCAAATGGCTGGTTTGCATCAAGAACTGGAAGCCTGACAACGACATTGCCGGCATTGCTCATCTGGAGATCCATCACTCCACCGACGAGCAGTTCATCCTTGCCGCTGGTAAGGCAATCCTCATCACCGCCGAGCGCGAGGGCGGCAGCTTCAAGAATATCGAGCTGACCCCCATGCAGCAGGGCAAGGTATACAATGTTCCCGCTGAGTGCTGGTTCTACTCCATCACGCAGAAAGACACCAAGGTGATCTATGTGCAGGACTCCAACTGCTCTATGGAAAACAGCGACCTTGCCGACCTGACCGCTGCTCAGATCGCCGACATTCAGGAGCGTGCACGCAAGATCCTCGCAGAGTGAAAAGGAGCTTTTTATGCCGATCCGATGCGTCCTCTTTGACTTTGACGGCGTGATCGCCGATACCGAGGAACGGAACGCCGACTATCTTGCCTCTGCTCTTGCGCATTTCGGGGTTCGGCTGACCGAAGAGGATCGAAGCGCACTGGTGGGCATCAATGATCCCTCTCTGCTTGAGGCACTGCTGAAGCGGGCAGAAACGCCAGTCACTCTGGAGCAGCTGCAGGCCGAACGTGCACGCCGCGGCAACTACTACGAAAACGGCGCCGACCTGCATCCGCAGCCTGGGCTGCGGGAGTTTCTCTCTGCGCTTCGCGCACAGGGCATTCTCACCGGCGTAGTCTCCTCTACCCGATCACAGCTCATTCTGACCGCGCTCGACCGCCTACATCTGGTCTCACAGTTCGATGTGGTGGTCTGTGGCGATATGGTCACTCGGCGCAAGCCCGATCCGGAACCTTATCTGCGGGCAGCGCAGCTTCTGGGGCTTGCCCCCGATGATTGTCTGGTCATCGAGGATTCTCCCGCAGGCATCCGTGCCGGAAAAGCCGCCGGCTGTACCGTGCTGGGCTATACCGGCAGTTCTATCCGTCAGGACGTCTCTGCGGCAGATTTCGCCCTTTCTGATTTTCATCTTTACCGACAAATCCCACTTTTTCAGAATCTTTCTCCGTTCTGATTTTATGACAAAACAGACCAAACCGGTACAAACAGGTTTGGTCTGTTTTGCATTTAAGCTGCTCCGCTCCGTGCAGGAGACCCGCCACCGCAGGAACGGTTCTACTTATTTCTTTTCGGAAGGTTCCATAGCGTTCCCCGATCGTTCCGACCTTCCTGCCCGCACGATGCTCACCAGCGAAGGCTCCGTTTCCCGCAGCACCCATGTAGTCGCAGACCCACGGCCCCAACGTCTGCGTACGCTAACGCCCATCGAATGCGAACGGCTCAACGGTTTCCCGGATGATTGGACAGCCGGGATGCCGGAACGACTGCGCTATTTCA
>ENA-OPSY01000442-OPSY01000442.1-human-gut-metagenome-genome-assembly--contig:-NODE-442-length-30026-cov-2.461613_pt1 | contig 30026 bp, 25 predicted proteins | sample MGYA00241464_ERZ501920 | MGnify/ENA primary metagenome ERZ501920 (study PRJEB25962, sample SAMEA2042396) | human gut metagenome | biome: human gut; feature: human-associated habitat; material: faeces...
AATAAGGAAAGCTGCTCATAGAAATGCTCCTAACGGAGCAGGAGCAGCTCTGACAGCTTCGCTGTCCTAAATTTGTCTGGGAAAATGACTGGAAACAATAGATGTTCGTTAAAACCCATCAAATTAAAAGAATACCCAAAAGAAGAAAAATAATGCACATGCAAAACATCAAAAAAAATAACCAAAAGTAACCTGTAATAAAGAATAATGAGAAGTTATAATAAAATTATGTTAAGTGCAACAGTCACATGCGGTAATAATATATGTCACAACTTCTTATTATTGGCATAACCTGATAAAAAATAAAAACAATTTGCAAAAATAAAAAAGAAATGCTAATATGTAAATGTAATTTTTTTTTTGTGAATCCCCGAAGTTGAAGGGTGATGTTTAGTAAAAAAGCTGTCTAAGTTAAAGACAGACTTATTTCAGGAGGATTCGTCCATGTGGACGATATGTTGTAATTTATGGGTGACTATTGGCAAGGTAGTCACCTTTTTTACAAGAAAAGGTGGTTATCATGGAAAAGCTTAAGCTAGATTTTGACATTCCTGATTTTTTGGAAGAAGACATTGAATCAATGGTTAAATCAGTGAATAATAAGGAAAGCATAGTGGATTGTTGGCAGGATACCATAAGAGCAGACCTAAATTGCTGTGACGGTGTACTTACAGAAGAACAAATTAAATTGTTGCGTGATTACTATTATGTAAGGGAGTGGTAAAATGCTAATTGATTTTTCGAAAGAAGCCTTGACAGTTCCCAACAATTACTTGGGAGCAGACAAGAAACGAACAATAATATATAAAGGTGAGAAGTATCTTTTGAAATTTTCAACTTACAATGAATTTCAGCAAAACAGTCTTGCAACATCATATTCAAACAACGTGTTTTCTGAATATATTGGATGTAAGTTTTTCAAGGAGTGCGGAATAGAGGCACAGGAAGTAATACTGGGAACATACACGGACATAAGCAGGTCAGGAAATGAAAAACTATATCCTGTTGTGGCATGTAAGGATTTTACAGGTGATGGTTATGAACTTTATGAATTTAAGGGACTTGAAAACAGTTATCTTGAAGGAAAATCCGGTGGAAAGATTCCAAGTCTTGAAGACATTACGGAAATAATGGATTCAGGACAGGGGATATTTGGCATTTTGAAAAATGATGAGGCAAAGGAACGATACTGGGACACATTCATTGTTGATGCGGTACTGGGAAATTTTGACAGACATGCAGGAAATTGGGGCTATCTTTATAACATAAAGGAAAACAAGGCAAAACTTGCACCTGTATATGATTGTGGTTCGTGTCTGTTTGCAAGAGCAAGTGATGAATCATTTGGGAAATTTCTCAATTCAAAACAGGACATGAATCTTAGGGTATATAACATGCCTTTTGCATCGCTGACAGAGAATAATGAGAAGGTTAATTATTACGATTTCATTTCATCACTGAAAAATGAAGACTGTAATGCAGCCTTAAAGAGAATGCATGACAGGATAGACATTAGCAAGCTTCATAAAATAATAGATGAAACGCCAATGATTTCTGATGTTAGAAAATCGTTCTACAGGGAAATAACAAGGGAAAGATTTGACATAATAATAGACAAGTCTTATAGAAAGTTGTTGAAGATGGAAAAACTTAAATCAGATCCGTTGTTTTCCATGAATAGTAGTGACCTGATATCAGAGCCTGAACATCAGGGCAAAAATAAGGAGCAGGTTCAGGAAAAACAAAACATTAGGAAAAATGACAAAACAAGGTAACCAAAAGTAACCTGTAAATGTAAATACTTATAAGATATAATATAATTATCAAAAAAGGAGATGGCAGAGGCTGTCTCCTTTTTGCATACAATCAATCATTGATATAAGAAAAGAAATCGAAGGACGGTTTCTTTTTTTTATATAAATAAAACATTTTAGGAGGATGACAAATGAAAAAGAACAAGTTAACAAAGGTTGTCATAAGCATTGCAATAGCAGCTTCGATGACAATGACAATGGTACCCGCAGTATCCGCAGCAGACTATGGAACAGCTACTTATGACACAATTGACATGTCAAAGACAGGTAGCATCACAGTACACAAGTACGACATTACAGCAGCAACAAAGGCAGGAGTAGATACAAGTGCTTTTAATAATGACGGAAAGGCAGACACAAAGGCTGAAACCGATTTAAAGGGCTACGAAATCCAGGGGGTTGTATTTTCATATTTGAAGGTAGCAGATATTTACACTGAAGCAAAAACAACTACAAATGGAATCAGTGTAAGAACTTTATACGGTTTTAACGACACTACACTTATTGGGGATTTAGGACTTAACGTGTCAGCAGCAGAGCTTACAAAAAATAACACATATTATTACACATCAACAGAAATCAACGATGCACTAAAGGATAAGCTCGAAAACAGTAACACAGCCACAAAGAATACTCTTGAAGATTACATTAAGGCAAATGGTGGAAATGACATGGCAGAAACAAGCGCTTCAGGTGTTACATCTGTCAGTGACCTTGCAGTAGGTTTATACATGGTTGTTGAAACTTACGTACCTGAAGATGTTACATATACAACAGATCCATTTATGGTATCAGTTCCATCAACAACAGTTGACGGTCAGGATTGGATGTATGACATTAATGTATATCCTAAGAACCAGACAGATTATCCTACACTCGATAAGAAGGTAGCCGATGATGATGATTACAGTGCAGCAGGAAATAACGGACATGAGCTATATGATTCAGATTCGGTATCAGAAGGAGACATTGCAGATTACAGAATTACATCTAAGTTACCGGCAATTCTGTCAAAGGCATCATACCTTACTAAGTACACATTTGTTGATACATTAAGCAAGGGACTTTCCTATAACAAGGATTCAGTTGAACTTTACTGGTACGACACAAAGGCTGATGCAGAAGCAAATAACACAGCTAAGGCAATCGCTACCTGGACACAGGATAACAATAAGTTCACTGTTACAGTTTTAAACAATCAGATGACCGTTGCAATGACAGCAGACGGACTTAAGGAAATCAATCCAAATTATTCAGGAAAGTATGTTGTTGTTTCATATAATGCAACAGTTAAGAGTACTGACGACTTAATTCTTGGAGACAACGGAAACCCTAATGATGTTGTTCTTACATATTCAAGAACAAACACAACATATGAAGACACATTAAAGGATGAAGCAATTGTGTTCTCATATGGAATTGATTTGGGAAAAACATTCTCAGACAATAATGGTGATGCAACAAAGGTTCAGTTCGTATTAAAGAACACTTCAAGAAAAACAGACGGACAGACAGCAGATTACTATGTTGTTGCCAATAAGGCAGCAGACGGACAGTATCATGTTACAGGAGAAACCACAAACGAAAATGATGCAACAGTGTTCAGTCCTGATACAGACGGTAAACTCAAGGTTTACGGCTTGGAGGAAAACACATATTCAATGACAGAAATTGCAACAGACAAGGGTTATAACCTCTTAAAGGATGCAATAACAATCGAAATCACAAAGATAGATGTTGTAATTAATCCAAGCGTTGCAACAGTAAGAGGAGAGAACAATGCAAATGCTGATGTGATTTACACACAAAACAAGTCAGCAAGCTCAAAGGTAGACACTCTTTCAGCAACAATGAATGACAAGGGTGATTCACACAATGCACTTGTTAAGATTGCAGTTGAGAACAACAAGAAATTTCCAATTCCTGCAACAGGTGTCATTGGAACTTTTGCAATAACAATTGGTGGTTTCGCTCTCATAGCCATAGGTCTTGCATTCGCATTTGGTGGTAAGAAGAAAGTTGAAGAATAATGAAAAAAAGACGATTGTTTTTAGCCATTTTATTAATACTTGTGGGAATTGTGATTGCGTTTTATTCCTTCATAGTTAACTCTATAAACGACAAGCATAATTCCTCAATCATAAACACATACAACAGGAAAGTAGAAAAAATGGAACAATCAGACATTGAAAGGTTAATTGCCGGGGCTCGTAAGTATAACGAGTCCCTGGTAAAAACTGATGTTGTAATCACTGATCCGTTTGACCCGGACAAATCCCATAAGTTTTTAAAAAAGGAATATGACACATTATTAAATGTTGGCAATGACATTTTATGCTATGTGGAAATTCCCAGCATAGATGTGTATCTTCCGGTATATCATGGAACAAGTAATGAAGTACTGCAGAAAGGAGCAGGACACATAGAGGGAAGTTCAATTCCAATAGGAGGTCCAAGTACACATTCTGTCATAGCAGCCCATTCAGGGCTTAGTACGGCAAAGATGTTTACGGATTTGGAGAAGGTAACTTATGGAGATGTGTTCTACATTCACTATCTGAATAAGACAATAAGTTACAAGGTAGACAAGATAACAGTTGTCGAACCAGATGATACCAGTCAGTTATACATTGAGAAGGACAAGGACTATTCAACACTTCTCACATGCACGCCGTATGGTGTAAACGATCATAGATTATGTGTAAGGGGCGTAAGGACAGAAATAAAGGAAACAGAAAAGAAACCCGTCAAGAAAAAGGATTCGATATGGCTTAAAAATTATAAGCATGCATTAATAATGGGACTGACATTCTTACTTATCATGACAGTGATTCTTTTCATTAAGAGAAAATCAGACGACAAAAAGAATGGAGAGGCGAATTAATGAAAAACAGAAAAAGAAAAGCAGGTGCATTAATAATAGGTGTTCTTGCCGTATTAGTGGTTTCGCTTGGATTAATCCATTATAACAATGAAAAAAATGTGGAAATCAGCGATTTTGCACAACAGATAAACTTATCAGATTACAATACGCTGAGCAATAATTCTTCAAGTAACAAGATTATTGTATCGGAAAGCAACAAAAAAGAACTTAAAAAGCTAAATGGTGTAAAGGACATAGTAAAGACAAACGGACTTTACTTTGTAACCTTTGACAGCGTGAAAAATTCAGACAAGGCATACGAAAAACTAAAAAAACAGAAAATTAAGGTTAACAAGGACCTTAAGGTATCCGTTCAGGATAATGAAAATTCTTCAGACAGCTCTCAGCCAATGACAAATAACAATAAAGGCGTAAAGGTTGCCATAATTGACACGGGTGTAAACGGAGCTGACGAGAGCTATGACATGACAGGTGAGGGAACAGCGGACCTAAGCGGTCATGGTACAAAGATGGCTAACCTGATTCAGGAAACAAGTGACAACGGAGCTGACATCATTTCAGTCAAGGCTTTTGACAAGAATGGCGACGGTTCAATAGCAACACTTTATGCAGCATTTGAGACAGCAATGAACATTGATGGAGTAAAGGTAATCAACCTTTCTGCAACAACAGGATACAAGGTTAAGGCTGACTGTGTTGTTGAAGCAATAAAGGAAGCAACAAGGAAAGGCATTCAGGTAATATGTGCTGCCGGTAACTATTCAGCAGACGTTAAGGACTTTGCAACAGCAAGTGCAAAAGAAGCAGACGTAGTATCAGCCGTTGATGAAAATGGCGATTTTGCAGCATATTCAAACTATGGTGAAACTGTTGACTATTCAGCACTTGGTACATATGGAAATGACAGTGGTACAAGCATTTCAACTGCAAGAGTGACAGGATACTTTGTTAAATATGGAAAAGACCTTGATAAGCAGGGTAAGGACCTCGGAGAAGAAGGTTGGGACGAATACTTTGGTAACGCAACTTTTGGTGTTGACGTGGAAGAAGGAAAGTTACCGGAGGATGGTTTTGAATCAGTGCTTTTCCATGGAAACTGGAAAGAACTTTCAGACGAGGAATTCAAGAATGCAATTAAGGAAGCAAGAGAAACAATGCTTTCAGTATGGCTTAACAGTTTAAGTGATGAAGAACTAAAACTTGCACTTTCAAGGGATAGCATGCTTAACTGGGAACATTATGGATTTGATGATGAAGGAAAGAAAATCAATGAAACTTCATTTGCCAGCTACTTATTAAGTCTTGAAATACCGGACGTTAAGACAATGGCCGTTCTTGACAAGAAAAAAGGATATTTTGATTTGAAGATTCTTGATTACAATGATTCTTCAACCACAACGACACTTTATACGGCAAGAGTTAACGCTTCAATACGGGGTACGTCCAATTCAGCACAGAAAATCACATGGACATATACATCACAGCAAAATTATTGCAGCTTTACAGGTTCATCATCAACCACAACAGCAAAAACTACAAACGGAAATTATGCACTGTTTCCATTTAACTTTACATATTCAAAACCTGAGAACAGATATGCAACCCAAAGTGTAACACTTGCTAATGGAAGCCAAGCAGCATTCTACTCAAGCGGACTTAACAATAAGGGAGTTGCAGGTTACAGTGTGAATGAAACAATAAATCTTAGCATTAATGCAATTCACTTGGGAATGAATACTGCGGGTGGTTCATACGCTCACGGTTCATATACACTTTATCTTCACAGACCTACATTAAAGGTAACATATAATACAAATGGAGGTGAAGTTCCTAACAGAACAACATCTTATTACTATAAGAGTGGTTCAGGTGTGAGCATATGGGGCAGTGATCCTGAGAAGAAAGGAATGAAGTTTGCAGGATGGTCCACAAGCTCAAATGCCACAACTGCCTCATTCTTACCAGGTAGGGAGTATGAAGCATGGGCATTGAAACAATATACTTTTGGAAGTCAGTTTACAGAACAGTCAGTTACTTTGTTTGCAGTATATGATGATTATTACTGGACCACACTTAACTTTTATCAGGATGCAAGTAAACTGCTTGAAAGAAGTTATCTGACTTATGATGACACCATTGTAACTTCTAAGTACACGGTTTCAAATACAACAAAAAATCGTTCAAATTACAATGGAACAGCTCCGACAAGGGAAGGTGCCAAGTTTAAGGGATGGAACACAAAACCAGATGGAAGCGGAAATACTGTAATTACAAAGGGCATGCTTTCAAACGGAAAAATCAATTCAGGAAACACAAATAATGCATATTGGAGCGGTGGCAAGTGGATATACTCAGCACATGCTGATAATACCCTTGACCTTTATCCGGAATGGGAAGAAAAGACCGCTGTGATAACATATGAGGACAATTATAGTGGTAAAACGAATAAGGACACTGTTTCTTCAGGAGATATAAGCACAATCGCCGTGAACAAGTTTACAAGAGACGATTACGTGTTCATAGGTTGGAACACGGAAAAGGATGGAAGTGGTACATCATATTCTGAAGGACAGTCATTGGGACATTATCCAAACATTGACAGCACCGAAAATGAAGACATTACGTTGTATGCTCAGTGGGTTAAGGCTGATTATTACAAGACAATGAGATTTGAAAATTACAAGGATAAAGAAGTCACTGAACCAGACTATTTATCATTGTCACTTGATGAAAACTTTACTCATACAATAAATGTAAACAAGACAGACACAGACCAGGAGCCTGTTCCGGGAACGGTCTTTGAGATTGATTGTAGTGACGGAAGCTCTACCACGGTTACAACAGATGGAAACGGTAAGGCAATAGCAACCTTTAGTTATTCTGTTTCAACAACTGATGACTTGGGTAAAGTTTATTGGTATTGTACGAATTATGATGAACTTGATGATGTATACAAAAAACAGGTTGCAGACCTTGGAAATTATGTAAATGAAGACGAGGCAAAAAAAGCTGCAAAGGCAGACCTTGACGAATACATCAAGACATTGGAAAAGACTTATACCGTTAAGGAAATCTCTCACCCTGACTATGTAGGAACAGTGGATGACATTACATTCACTCTTATGGGGGATAATGCCACACGTAATGAAAATGTAATTGATCCGCTTGATGTGGAAATTCATTCTCTTCAGAACGAGTGCACGCTAACTCCTGTATTTAAGATTAAAAAGACTAATGCATTGAATCAGGCATTGGCTGGGGTTAAGATTAACATTTATGCAGATGCAGACAAGAAGAACCTTCTTGTTGAGGGCGTGACTGATGAAAACGGAGAAATCCATTATGAAGGAACTCCTATAACATACAAGACGGCAGAATACAAGTATGTTGACGTTGACAAATACGGAACAGCTTCAGACAGACTTGTGGCATACTGCAAGAAACATAACCTTTACACTTCTTATGAAGCTGCAATGGAAGCATACAAGAATGATGCAAATTACAAGATTGTAAACGGACATGATGATGGAGAAAACCCACTTGCTTCAAGAGAGAAGGAAATGGAAAGAACATATTATTATCAGGAGTTGGAAACACTTGACGGATATGTGCTTGACAATGAACTTCATTCAGCAACGGTATTCTGGTTTAAGTCAGATGATGTCAACAATAACTTAATAACAAATGCAAACAAGAACAATGAGTTTGACGCTGAAAATCCTGATGGGGAAACAGAAAATGCAGGTTCCTCAACAGATAATTCAGACGGTGATGAAGTTGACTATTCAACACAGTTCATTAATTATCAGGAATATACTCTGAAACCAGTGTCAGATTCCGAAAGTTACACACAGAATCTTACAATAATAAAGAAGGGTTCACTTGGAAATCTCCTGCCTAATGCCACATTTGACGTGACTGTTGACGGAAACATCCAGCAGTACACCACTGACACAGACGGTAAGATTAGCATAGCAACCACGTTTACAGGTAATACAGAAGACGAGTATTATTACATTGAAAACAATGAATATGTGTCAGACAAGGACATAAATGACATAATTGCAGGCTCAACAGACAAGAAACATTACTTCAAGACACTGGAAGAAGCTCAGGCAGCAATGAAGAAGGAGCTTGAAGGAAAACGTGAGCATGCATACCACATTCACGAAGTGACTCCACCAAAGGGATACAAGGCCTGCGCTGACAAGAGCATAACAATTAATTATGATGGTTCAGAGAAAGTGGAGCTTGTGGATGAAAACCTTGCCTCAATCAAACTATTAAAGAGAGATTCAGGAAAGAATCCTATGTCTAATGCAGTATTCGGTGTTTACACAACAGATGAGGCATACAAGAATAACGAAAGTTACTCATTTAAGGGTGACACTTATTATTTATTGAAGGAAGTAAAAACCAATGCCGACGGTGAAGCCATTGTGGAAGGGCTCAATCCGGATGGAAAGACAAAATACATTGTAATTGAAAAGGTAACTAATGAAGGAAAGATTCTTCTTGCAGAACCAATTGAGGTTGGAACTCTTCCTGTCATCCTTGACAATGCACCTGATTCAAACTACGACGGAACAGTAGTGGAATCAAACGGAAAATACCACTATTTCGACATTACATACACTGTGACAAATGACTGTAAGTTTGAACTGCCAAGGACCGGTGGAACAACACCATACTGGATGCTTGCAGGACTGTTACTCGTGGCAGCGGGAATCATGGTAATGTTCAGAAAGAAAGGGGAAAACAATGCGAAAAAATAAGTTAATGGCAAAACTGACTGCACTTACTCTTGTTGTTGCTCTTGGAACAGGCGGTTTCTTTTCAGGAACAACAAAGACGGCACTTGCAGACGTGATGGAAAGTGTGACACAGACAGCAACAGAGCTTCAGACAACAACTGAAGCTCCAAGTGAAACCGTAAACGTGAGCACTGAAACAGTTACAGCCGGTGAAAAACAGGACAATGATAAATCAGAAAAAAGCGAGGATTCCGTAAGGGAAGACGAAAAAACTGTAAACACGGAAAATAAGGATACGGTTGTTAAGGACGAGGAAACAGTTGATGAAATGACTCCCACAAAGTATTCTTCAGGAACAGTAAGCATTCACAGAACAAAAAGCGGAGAACCTCTTGTTCATGCAGCCTTTGAAATTTATGGCTTAAAGGACAACGGCAAGGCTCCTGAAAGCCTTGAACAGTTTGAGGGAATGAAATTCTACTCACACGGACTTAAGTACACGGATGATAACGGAGACCTTACGTTTACGGATCTGGAACTTGATGAAGACGAATGGTACTTCATAAAGGACCTTTCAAACAACAAGGTTGTGAATGTGGGTTCCCTGCCGTTTTTCTTCGATTCCAAGCCTACAGACGGAAGAATTGAGAACAACAATGGAAAATACATCCTGTATGACATTCACTTTAACGTGACGGGCAAAAAGGCAACGATAACAAATTTTCCAAAGGATGAGGCGGAAACAATAATGCCATTGCTTTTCTCCGTTCCTGAAGCAAAGGTTCAGGCAGGTGACAGTTATAACTGGAGCTATAAGCTGTACTCCTCACAGACAGCAAGAAGCAGCGTGAAGATTGGAAGCAGAGTGGATTTCTACTATGGTTCAGGAAACAACAGGACACAGTCAAGCATTTTCAAGCTTGGTGATGTGTACGCTGCGTGTGCACAGCACAACAAGTCAACAACACTTAAGGACACAAGTGTTAACGAAAGCAAGTACACGGGCTCAAATGCAGGAAAGTTAAGAAAACTTCTGTATTACGGTTATGGCGGATACGATAACGGCAGAACATTCATAAAGGCTTACGGCAGCAAGCCTGACGCAGACCTTCTTGCATTTGCAACAATAATAAGCACATCTTATTATTATGCGGGACAGAGCTGTTGGGATTCATGGAATGTCATGGAGAAGCTGAGAAAGGTTGTAAGTGACAATGAGGATCCCGAAGACAAGGCAACGGCGGCAACATCCATATCCTTCAAGAATTCAAAGGGAAAGAAGATTTCAACAGTGAATGCCCACCTTGCAAAGAATGACAGTACTTACAAGGATGAAAATTATTATTATTCAGACTGGATAACAGTAAGCTCAGACGGAACAAAGAACATAAGTTTCGGAGGTGTTTCAGGTGTTGCAGCCTACAGAAAGAGAGGTAACAGCACAACCGGGGCAACAGCAATTGGAAATCTTTCCGTTAAGAAGGGTGACAAGCTCAAGTTCAGATTCGACAAGAAGACCGTAAAGAGTGGCACAAGCATATCCGTAAAAATGACAAGTGCAGGTGGAATCAGTGAACTTTATGTTGTTGTGGGAAAGGCTCCAAAGACAAAGCAGGATGTTATGAGAGAAGTGGTAAAGACTGCGGATAACACAAGTGACAGCCTTAAGTTCAAGATGCCAACTGACACAACAAAAGTACCCGTTCCCCCTAAGTACTCGGCACTATCAAGGGATGGAGAGGGAACACAGACAGTAACCGTTCACAAGGTTGACACAGACGGAAAACCACTTGCAGGCGCAATCGTAAGCATTACAAATGAAGATGGCGTGACAAAGAGCACAGTGACAAATGAGGCAGGTGTTGGAACAGTCACATTCACATATTCGTGCAGGAGCAAGACATACAGCTACTTTGTAAGCACGGGTGACCTTTCCGAAGCAGAGATTGAGAACATAATGGATACTCAGCATGTGTTAAGAACAGAGGCAGATGCAAGCAGGGAAGCAAATGCGGAGGTAAACGAGCTGATTAATCAGATTCACCACTACATTGCAACCGAAATAAGCGCTCCTGCAGGTTTCGAAAAGGTTAATGACACAAGGGAGCTGGAGCTTTCAGGCACGGCAAGCGGTGATGTCACATTCACCAATGCCAAGAGCAATGTTGACACAGGTGTTGCAACATATGAGACATATTATTATCAGGAGTTAGACATTGGCAAGGTTGATGAAAAGAACAACAGTCTTGTTTTACCTGGAGTACAGTTTCAGGCATACCCTTCAGAACTTGGAAACGGTAGCACGCTTATAGAAATAATGTATGAGGACGAAAACGGACAAATGCACAGCATTAAGGACGAAAACGGCATTGACACAACACTTACGGATGCTTCAGATGATTACACATTTGACAGAACAAGTGACGACCAGACACACTTTTATGCAAATGCAAAGAAAGGTGCATCAGTTGTAAACACAAAGACCAATGCAAACGGTGTCATAAGAATAGGTTATGTTTACAAGTTAAGGGCTGTTGGAAACTACAGTTATGTAAAGGATTATAATAACCTTAACAGCATCCAGAAGGCAAAGGCTGATGACCTCATTAACAATAAGGGTTACTACAGGGATGAAAACAGTGCATACGCTGCGGCAAAGAAGGCAGTGACAGACCAGCTTGAAAATGTACGCAACAAATATTTTGTATGGGAAAATCCAGAAAATATTCCAAATCCTTATGATGACGAGATTTACTGGAATCTTGCTAAATATATTGAAAAATTATATGATGCATATACAAAAATATTGACACGTTCTAGAGAAATAACAAAATATGCAGAAATCAAGAAAGATGATGCACAGAAGGTCTATGCCAAAAATAAGGGCATAGTAGCCTCAGATGAAGACTTTTTTGTGGAAAAATAGTCAATACTAAAACATTTCATTAAAGAGTGTAAACAGGGTGAAGAAATTCATTCCTGTTTACACTTTTTTAAAATATTGGATTGCAAAGAACATATGTTTGTGATACCATAAACTTATAAACGTAATGGGTAAGGGGATGTACCACACATTTATGGTTTCACGGAAGTTACGGCTTTACAGTCCACAGCCTGTTAAACTATAAACAGAAACATGATTAATTGATTCAATGGAGGTAAAGAATGAGAAAAAAACTTATTGCATTGGCATTATCCATAAGTATGGCTTTATGTGGAATCAACAGCACAACAACATATGCCGATAGTAAATTAACGAAAGTAAATATTTTACAAAAAAATGGTGATTCTTACACTTTGGAAAACTACGTTTCTTCACCAGAGGAAGCACAAAAACTTCAAGAATACTACTTCTTAAATAACATTTCAGGACCATATAAAATAACAATTGATGCAAAATATTATGAGAACTGGTTAGAATATGATGCCTATCATGAAAGTATAGATTTTTTTGCAAATAATGCATTTAGAGATAAAATTGATAACGGAATAGGTTTCTACTGTAATACTAGCGGTGGTGGCGTTAGAAACAATTCTTCTGAAAATGAATTAATTATAGACGGAAATGGAAAGAAATATATTGTTTTAAACTTGGAGAATTACAAAGTTGACAAGTTTATAACTTATTTTACAGAAATGCAGGAAGTGAAGAAGAAATTTCTTGCAACAGTACCAAACCTTGACGAGATGAGCGAGTATGAAAAGGTATTGAAAATATTAGAGTTCATGCATTACATCAAGTATGGCAAGGATGAAAATGGCGGAACAATCAACGACGCATACACTGCACTGGTAAAGGGAAAGGCAACATGTACAGGTTTTGCAGAGGCATTTAACTTCCTTGCAAGCTGCATAAACATAGAATCCGTGGAAATTGGAAATCCGGGAGTACATTCGTGGAATGGAGTAAAGGTTTGTGGAAACTGGTTTGAGGTTGAACCACAGAGCAAAAACAATCCTTCTGTAAATGATGCCACACGAAACATAAACATGACTGAAGTACTCAGAGGCTCCGAATACATGTCAAACATAGACAGAGCCCATCAGGAGGGGGATAAAAGAGACATACTTCCTGTAAGCATGATTGATTACATGGACTACAAGGACCACACGTTTACAAGTCACGTCATCAAGTGGAATGGTGCCAAGGCAACCTTCTACAGAACATGCAGTGATTGTGGCGAATACGAAAATGATGGTTTTGAATATAATGAAAAAAATTATTATTATCATATGGTAGACAGAAAGTACATTGGCACTGATTGTGATGTGACAAAGGTTTCAGAAAAGAAGTGTGGTGACGCCACAGTTACAAAGTATGAGGCAACAGTTACGGTCGACGGAAAGACCTACACATCAGAGCATACAGAGATTGATGGAGAATGTAATCATGTGGTAAGGGACAGTGACATTAAGACGGTAAAGAAAGCCACCTGCTCTGAAGAAGGAGTAATTGAAAAGACATGCGAAACATGTGGTTATACATGGACTGAAAACATTCCCAAAACAGAACATCATTATGTTACAACAACAACGAAATTGGATACCTGTGAGGAAAAGAGTGAATACACAGTAGAGAAGTGCAGCGAATGTGGTGATGTTAAGTCAACATCAAAGAAAATGTATTATTCAGCCCACGATTACCAGTTTACAAGTCACGTAAAAGAGCCTACCTGTACTGAAAAAGGCGAGGACCTTTACACCTGCACGATCTGTGGAAAGACAGAAACAAGGGAAGTTCCAATGGTAGCGCATGAAACAGAGCTTAGAAACTATAAGGCTGCAACCTGTACTGAGGATGGATATTCCGGTGATGAAACCTGCATTAACTGTGGAAAGGTAATTTCCAAGGGAAAGAAAACTTATGCCACGGGTCATTCATATGTTGACACACTTGAAACTGTCTATGAAACAGATATGTCAATGGGACTTACATATAAGTATGCATATGTAATAGACAGAGTAACATGCAAGAAGTGTGATTTTGAAATGATTGATGGACAAACAGAAAGCAAACTTGTGGGTTGGATACTTGCAGACGGAACAGAAGTCAGCAAGGAAGACGGATATGAATATGAGTACGTAACGGACAAGAATGGTAACCTTGTGCCGAAAAAGATAGACCACAGTGTAACACAACCAACTTCAAGACCATCAATAAGTCCCACAATTTATGAAACAGGTGACTACACGGATGTTGAAGACACAACAAAGTCTGTTTCAAAGGTACCGGCAAAGGTAAAAATAAGTTCTGCCAAAAACTTAAAGGGTAAGAAAATCGCTATAAAATGGAAAAAGGTGAAGAAAGCCACAAAGTACCAGGTTAAGGCAGTACTTGGAAGTAAAGCAATAACAAAAACAACCACAAAGACTTCATATACCATTAAAAAGCTCAAAAGAAAGAAAACATACAAGATTTATGTAAGGGCTTACAACAAGGCTGGCTATGGTAAGTGGAGTATGGTAAAGAAGGTTTATGTAAAGAAATAGAGGTGATGAATGGAGAAGATGAATAATAAGTATTGATTTGCGATACGTACGAGCAAATTCAAAATGAACTAGAATTAAGCAGAAAATAGGAAAAGAGGTAAAAAAGATGAATATGAAATTAGATAATTTAAACTTTGATGACATTGTAGTTCCAAAAGCTAGTAGCAAAAGAGATAAAATAGATAGTTTGATGCTACAAGGCATAATAAATATGATAAATAATGCAAAAGCCGAAGGATGTTATTCAGTATTAGCAGTACAGGATGAGTTTGTACCGAAAAGAGTATTACAGAAGTTGGTGGATGCAGATTATAACTTGTCAATAAAAGTATCTCCAAATAAGAAATTTAAGGTAGAAGTTCAGTGGCCAGAAGGTTCAAACGGAAAGATTCTTGCAGCCGTGAAAGATAGCTTTATTGAAAATACTACATTAGACAAGATATATGAAAAAATAAAATAAAAAATATATATTATTTTAGATTCACTTTTGGAAAAATTAGAAATGATTTCAGAATCAGATTTTTCCTTTTGTGGATCAGTAGAAAAATAAAAACTCACAGTATCTTCATTTTTAAAATAATTGAATAAATTTGGTCGTGTATAAAATGCAAGACTCGAATTATAAGAGGTACGATGCATTTGCAAACCATTTCTTTCACCGTTACGTTGTACCTTATAGCAATATATGGCATTTGGATCATGATAAAAACGACCAGCAATTTTATGAATCATTTGATTTATAGATTCTTTGGATTGATTTTCACGAGGACATTCAGGAACAAAAGTTCCAAAACGTGCATAGAACTGCTGAAGAAAATTATGCAAGTTATTATTATATTCAATTCCAAAAAAGTGACGAAATTCTGTAATAGAGCTAATATTAAATTGTAAAGAGTTTGCAGCAACAGTCAGACTTTCATCATTAGGTTTAACAAAAGTTAAAAGAGCAATATAGTATTTGCTAACCTCTTTAATATTATCAGAAACTTCAAAAAGTACACTGTATGTAACATTTTTGTAAGTAAAGTCAAATGCGGTTATGTGAAAACCTAAAGAATTTAAATTGTCTCTCAATTTTTTTATGTTTGGCATTGGTAGTGGTAAATTACACATATTAAAACCTCCTGAACATTAATTATACTGACATTATATCAACATAAGTGTTGATATTCAAGAAAGGTATTTATACGTAAGAAAGGCGAAAAAATGAATATAGAAAAAATATTAAAATTAATGAAAGAACAAAATATGACAAGATACAAGTTAGCAAAAATGAGCTGAGTAAGTGAAACACAATTAAAGAGACTTTTTATAGGAAAAAGCAAGGATCCGAGATTATCAACAATAAAAGGAATAGCTAGGGCATTAGGTGTTACAATTGAGGAAATAGTATGAAAATATGATAAAGAAATATGGGAGAAAAAATGAGAAAGAAAATATCGGTTTTACTGATAATTGTAGGAATAACGTTAATTGTCTTAACGGTATTTCAATATTATAAAGTTAACAACGTTTATACAAAATTAGTAAATGAAGAAACAATGAAAAAAAGTAATGACAAAAGAGAAAAGGTTATAGATTGGAATAAACTAAAGGCTATAAATGAAAATATTGTTGCGTGGTTATACATTCCCGGAACGGGGGTAGATTATCCGGTCATCAAGGCAACGGATAACAGTTTTTATCTTAATCATGACATATATGGTAAGAGTTCAATATATGGCTCAATATACTTAGACCAACGTTATTATCAGATGGAGGACATTAATGAAGCAGATAACATTGTCATTTACGGTCACAACATGGGACACTGGAATACTTCAATGTTTGGAAACTTAATGAAATATAAGGAAAAAGATTATTACCTGAAACATAAGGAGGTTTATTTGTACACTCCGACTGAGAACAGCACGTACAGGATTGTAAATGTTGTAAGAACAACAATAAATAATAAATGGTATCAATTTACAACTTTAAGAGGTAGTGAACTTTCGCTTGATGAACTTAAGAATTGTCTTAATGTGGATGCATTATATCAATGTACACAACCTAAAAAGAATAGTAATAAATACATAACACTTTCGACCTGTGATTATGACGGTAATTATAGAATATTGGTAATAGGAGAAAAATTGAGGGGAGGAAAGCATCATGACATTTGAAACAGGAATGATAATAATACTTATAATAGGCTTTTTCATGTGTTTTAAGAATATCATATACGGAGAGGCACTAATGGCAATATACTTACTTGCAACAGACTTAAGTGAGAAAACAAAACTGCATGAGGTGTACTGCCTTATGATTGCAGCTATTGTTGCAATCATCTTTTGTGTGATAATGTATAAAATTAAAGTATTAAGATACGTGCTTTCATTGGGGATATCCATTGCGTTTGCGTGGATGATATGGACAGATGCACACGCAAGGATGGACAATACTTGGAGCATATTCTGGACAATATTATCATTTGTGATAATGATTGGACTGCATGTGATGGGATATGAAAGAATGAAGGAAGACATTGCAGATGAAGGTAACCAAAAGTAACCTGTATCTGCAAAGATTTGAATGTTAAAATATAATTGTGATAAATGGCATTGAAGGAATAAGCCCTTCAGTGCTTTTTTATATTATTAAAAAATTAGGAGGAACAAGATGAAACTAAAAAATGTAAAAAGGAAAATTTTAGCAACGTTTATTACACTAAGCCTGACACTTAATCAGAGCATGATGGTATTTGCAGCGAAGAGTAACTCAAAAAGTGTATCAACAGACGTTCCAAAGAGTGTGTCAGATGGAATCTTATTAGTGGAAAATGTGGTACTGGCAGTTGTAATAGGTATGGGGGTAATCATGACCGCACTGGGCCTAACGGATCTTGCACAGGCACTTGATGCGAGAGATTCCATGCAACAGGGACAGGCATACAAGAAAGTGGCCGCAGGTTTTTTCATTGCAGCAATTCCAACAATATTGATGGTAAAAATTAATTAGGTCAAGAAGGGAGACAAAACATGGACTTTCTTAAGGGATATCCGCTTTTTAAATGGAGCATAAACATGTTTAATGATACCATTGGTGTCATTTACACGCTTTTAGGAGTAAGCCCAATGGATGGCACTTATAAGGAAGCGTGGAACATGGTCTCAAATCTTTACAACGTGTTTCTTGGAATAGGGGCACCACTTCTTACCATATTTTTTGTATGGGGATTTTGCAGGGATGCACTTGACTTAAAGGCAGAACTTCAGTTTGAGGCAACAGTTAAGACCATGTTCAGGTACATATTTACAGTTACGGCAATGGAAATGTTTGTTGTATGGTTTCCACTTTTGTGCCATATGGCAATGGACTTGTTGGGACTTGTAAAGGAAAAAAGACTTAAGATTAATGCAGGCGACATGGCAAGGCAGATTTCAGATAACATGACTCCAATGGTCGGCTTTGTGTTGGCACTGATTTTTTTACTGATAGCGTTAGCGTGCTGTGTGATAATGGTCTGGTCGGTTTTTGGAAGGTTCATAAACATGTACATGCTAATTCCCTTTGCGTCAATTGCATTGTCTACAATTGCAGGTGGAGGAGAAATAGCACGTACAGGTTATTCTTACGTAAAGACAATGCTTGTATATGTCTTTGAGATTGTTCTCATGGCAGTTGTTCTTGCAATAGCAGGTTCATTTCTGATGGGCTCATCGGTAATTGATTCAGGTGACAATCTTCAGTTGGTATATGTTGAGTCAATCGTAAAGATGGTATGCATAGGTGCAGCATTAAAGGGATGTGATGCAACATTCAGAAGAGCGTTTAACATGTAACATTCAGAAGAGCGTTTAACATGTAACATGTAGGAGGGAAAAAATGAACACACCAATAAATCAGGACTTTGACAAATACAAGGAAGACTTTTACAAAGGGTTGTCCAAAAGAGAAACTAAGTATGGTGCCATGGCACTTTTTTCAGGAATTTTAATCATGTTTTTAATGATGTTTGTATTACATGTAAACTCACTTCTTGCAACATTTGTGTCAATGCCAATCATAACACTGTTGGGGATGAATGGATTTTACACAAAAAACGGAATGTCATTCACGGAGCTTGTTAAGAGAAAAATGGAGTTAAGAAAGGGAATAGATTACACAATATCAGAAGTTTCAGTGAGAGATTACAGGATAAGACAGATGGAAGAAGAATTAAGGAAACAAAGAGCTGAAGAAAAAAAGGACAAGGAGAAGGATAAGAAGAAATGGCGAAAACAAAATTAAGGGAGTACAAGAGATTATCAACTCCTGTATTTACAATGCCAAATGCACTTCAGGATGTGATTCCCGTTAACCGAATATCTGAAAAGGGAATCTTTGAACTGGAGGCAGGTCAGGGAGTAAAACTTTATGACAGGATGTACATGTTTGAGGATGCAAATTACTTCACGGAAGATGAGGAACAACGAGAGAAAACAAGAAAAAATTTTAAGAAGATGATAAATTCTCTAAACGTTGACTTTAAGATAATCATAAGCAATGAGCCAATGAGTCTTGAAGAACTTAATGAGTCAATCCTTGAGAGTGCACTTGATGAAAAGAATGAGCCACTTGCAAGAGCTTATGCTGAATACATAAGAGAGAAAACAATCACGTCAAAAAAGGGCATACGACAGGTAAGGTACTTCATAATAAGCTGCTTACAGTATGACTTTGATTCTGCACAGGCATATTTTGCAACAGTCGAGGGTAATCTTGCAAGAAGCTTTAAGAGAATGGGTTCAGGACTGATCCCACTTAATGCAGGACAAAGATTAAGGGCATTGCATACATTTTTCAGAATGAAGGATGAAAAGAAATTCTCCTTTTCATGGGAAGATTCATTAAGAATGAGAAGAGACTGGAGAAGAGACATAATAAATACAACAATCAGGGAACATGACACATATCTGACACTTGATTATGGAAAAAAGTATGCTTCAGTTCTGTTCATTCAAAAGTATCCATCAGGTCTTGAGGATACTTTTGTAAGAGAATTAATGGACATGCCATTTCAGGTAATCTACACAGAAGACTGTGAGCCTGTTGACAAGGACTTTGCCTCTGAAATGTTGCAGAAAAAATATTCAAGCGTTCAAAAGAGCATAGACACTCAACAGCAAATGAAAAACAAGAATGGAAATTTTTCAACAGAAGTTTCATACGTAAGAAGACGAGAGATTGAGGAACTGGAAGATGGGCTTGACGGATTAAGGTCCTTTGACGAGAAAATGTTTTACGTGGACATACTCATATGTGTTACAGGAAACAGTAAGAAGGAACTTGAACTTAACATTGAAAGAATAATGACAGCAGCTAATTCACATACCATTAAGGTTGTTGAACATCAGTACAGACAGATGGATGCTCTAAAGACTGTTCTTCCGACAGCCGCAAGATTCGTTAACACAATGAGGCCGATGTTTACCACATCACTTTCAGGATTCGTTCCGTTTAATACTGAGGAAATAAATGATCCAAGAGGATTTTTTTACGGAGTGAATCAGGTTTCGAAAAATGAAATAAGAATCAATCGAAAGAAATTAAAAAATGGTAACGGATTCTACTTTGGAGTAAGTGGTGGTGGTAAGTCTCAGGCTGCAAAAATGGAAATGGGACAGGTTGTTGCATACACTGACGATGACCTGATTGTAGTTGATCCAATGGGAGAATATGAGGAAGCAATAAAAAAATGGAACGGACAATATGTAAAATTCAGTGAGAATGAGAACAATCACTACATTAATCCGTTACACATTCCTGATGAAAAAATAAATGAAAAGAATTTCATAACGGAAAAGTCAGAGTTCATGCATGCCATATGTGAGCAGGCAATCAAGCCTGACATTCTAAGCAATAAGCACATTAACATAATCGACCGTGCCACAAAGGCTGTCTTTCAGAGATTCTTCAAGCTTAGAAAAGAAGGAAAGACCAATGACAGTCCAACTCTCATTGACATAAGGGAAGAATTTATAAAGTATTCGGAAGAAGATAACAATGAATATGCAAAGGACCTTGCCGAGGAAATGGAAATGTTCGTTTCGGGAACTCTTAACATATTCACCCATCAGGACACTATGGACAGTCATTCAAGAGTTACAGGATATTCCATTGATTCATTGGGTAAAAAGATGAAGTCCGTTGCAATGTTAATCATCATTGAAAAAATAAGAACAAAGATTAAGTATAACAGTAACAACAAAATTGCAACATGGGCATATTTTGATGAGGTACATGAATTTTGGAAGGATGAGTACGCAATGGTGGAGCTTGACTCAACATGGCGAGAGGTAAGAAAATTGGGAGGTCTTGCCACAGGAATGACACAGATGATTCTTGACGGATTACAGAATCCTGAAACAAAGGCAATGATTTCCAACTCAGAGTTTGCAATCATGGTTGAGCAGGGTTCAATAGATAAGGAAAATCTTTTTGATGTGTTCAACATTTCGAATGAACAGTTAAGCTATGTAAACGGAGTTGAACCGGGAACAGGAATAATAAGGGCAGGAAGAAAGATAATTCCTTTCGACAACATTGTCCCAAAGGATAATGAGCTGTACAAGCTCTACAACACATCATTCCATGACGAGGAAGCATAATGGTAAACAATGACATAAGAAAGAGAAGACTGACAAAAAGAGAGTCGCTCATATACGATGAACTTTCAAGGAAAGGACAGAGAATTTTCATAAAAATGTCTCCATACAAGAGAAAAAAGCTTGTGGATGGAGTAATAAAAAATCTTGAAAGACGTAATTATGACGTTTCCGAATTTAAAGAAGATAACCCTCATTCAGAAAATCTGAAGAAACGTCTTGTCATGAGAAGAATAAAAAATGCCACAATGGGAACAGTTACAAAGCCTGTTAAAACAGCATTGATTGTAAAAAAGGCAAAGGACAAATACAAGCAAAAGGAAGTGCTGTTAAATGAGACAGGAGAAATAACAAAAAAAAGGCTTAAGAATACGGAGAATGTTTCAAGAGCAGATGAAAAGTTAATAAGGGAAAAAAAGATAAAAAAGCGTAAGTGGAAACGGCTTGGAAAAAATGTAAGGAAGATTGTCGGAAAAAAGGTTGACAAGGCTCTTTCCTTAATCGATGCAGGTGAGCAGTCAAAGAAAAAAACTGTCGATGATTACCGAAGACAAATGATTGCAAACATGGAAGAAGGATTCGTGAAATTGGAAGCACGTGCTGCATCAAAGGCAGCAAAAATGTCTATAAGAATAGGAGCGAAAATTCTGATTCGCCTGATTTCAGGAATATTTGCAGTGGTGACGGCACTTCTTCCCTACATTGTAATACTTTCAGTAGTTGCAATATTCATTTCTCTCTTTTTGGGTGTGTTTACTGCAACGTACAATGAGGAAAATAATGACAGTGGAAGTTATGGACTTTCAGTTGAGGTTGAGTCCTTAAGAAACGACGTGCTTTCGGAACTTAAGAAACATCACAAGGAACAGTACATAGATCTATATCTTGCGGTAATGATGCAGGAATCCGGAGGAAACGGCGAGGATGTGTTTCAGGCATCAGAGTCACTTGGGAAGCAGCCAAACTCGATAACAAGAGATGAGAGCATAGCTCAGGGAGTAAAGTATCTTTCAGGAATGATTGACAAGGCAAAGGTTAAGAATCCTGATGACATGGACAACATAAAACTTGCACTTCAGGGATATAACTTTGGGGGAGCTTACATTGATTATGCAATTAAAAGTGATGGCAAGTGGACGCAGAAAAATGTTTACGCCTATGCCAAACTTAAGAGTAATGGAGTAAAAAGGACAGGCGTAAAGGAAGAAATACTGGGACCTTGGGCATATGGAGACCAGAATTACACGGAGCACGTATTAAGATATTATTCGGCTAATGGAACAGGCACATCGGAAAGTGTTGAAAACGTAAAGAAGGTTGATTCAGCATCAAGAATGAAGTATCTGTTTCCTGACGGAGTTCCAACGGATGAAAGCACAATGAGAAAGTATCTTGCGACAATACATTTAAAGGCATATGATGCAAACGGAAAAACGGGACAGGTAACAATAACGTGCCATAAAAAACTTGCAAATGCATATAAGCAGGCATTTGAAGGAATGTACAAGCTGGGATTTCGAATCAAGTCGGTAGGCTGTTACAACTGGAGAAACATGGCAAGTAATTCAAATGTAAGGTCTTACCATTCTTACGGAACGTGCATTGACATAAATCCTGACAGTAATCCTGCAACTTATACAGGAGGAACATACAATCCGGGAAATGACATTTTTTCAATAACATCAGCAGTCGTAAAGGTGTGGAAGGATGCCGGATTTTACTGGGGCGGTGAGTGGACAGGATATTACAGGGATTACATGCACTTCACATACACGAACAATTAGGAGGAAATAAGCATGGACAAGAAGAAAAAAATACTGCTTGTGTTGGCAACCATCGCATTGACAATCGGTTGCATCATTGCCTTTGAACTTTCGGAGAGGTTCGCAAGAAGTAAAAATGAAGCAGAAACAACTACAGAAAAACAGACCACGGTTGTAACAACAGTTTCTGAATCCGTTACGGAAGAAGTTTTGGAAACAACCCCCTCTGTTCAAGAGATGGAGGAAACGGAGAGCGTTCCTGTAATTAACATTGAAAATAATGAACAGGTCAGAAAGTTAATCGGTGATGAAGGAATAAGCATTGTGATTAAGTGCGTGAACGAGACAGTCATTGGATATGGCTATCAAAATTCATCAAGTGTTTCATACAGGGAAATGTCAGTTTCAGATGACAGTATTCAGCTTGAATTTGTAATCAATATAAATGAAGGTGAAAACAAATACATTGAAGTGACTTATGACTTGGAAACAAGTGAAGCGACAGCAAGAGTGTGGTAGGAGGACAATCATGTTTTCAAAATTGAGAAGAATGTATTATGACCATATAGACAGGAAGGAATACAAGAAATATGCAACACCTGAAGAAAAGGCAAAGCCAAATGACAAGCAACAGGAGTTAAGGAAAGCGTTGCTCATGCTTGGTGGTGGCATTGCCATTCTGGTTATCATAATCATTGTAATCATTGTAATGAAGAAGGCACCGCATAAAAGCAAGGGCATTGAAAAGGTTGCAGCGACAACCACGGTCGAGAAGAGTGTGACAAATGAAGATGAAATCAAAGAGGAAGAATCAACCGAACAGGAACAGGCATTCATGACTTTTGCTCAGGATGATGAAGAAACAGAACAGGAAACAGAAACGGAAACAACGATGGAAGAATCAACATTACAGGTAACACCTGAAGAAACAACAACCAAAAAGGTTAAAAAGAAATCAGAAAAAAAGGTTAAAGCCACCAAGAAAATTGAAACAACCAAAGCTTCTGTTAATCATAATTACAATTATTCCACTTCTAAAAAAATACCTCAAACTAAAGAAAAGGAAAAACTAAAAAAATGGGATTCAGGTAATGAACGACTTGAATAAGGAGGATTATAATAATGAAAAGACAAATGTTAAAAACATTAGTAGTGATGACATTAAGTTCAATGGCTTTAGTCGTAACCGTACAAGCTCTTACCATTACAACAAGTAATCACACTTATGGTTCAAGCTATAGTGTTAACATTCAAAAAGGAGAAGACAAGCTCATAAATGCTTCAGAAATGATTGCATATTTAAACAAGTATGAGAATGGATATACAAATACAATTGAGCCAAGTGCGTATTTTTATAAAACAGGAAGTCCTTCAGGTCCAAGTCCGGCTGTTACTATGGAACCTCTTACCAGTGGGGCAAGTGTTGGATTTACAGAAATAACTGAATCTAACATTGTAAAGGCAGTTAAGATATCAGGTACAGGTGTTGGATGTACACGAATGAAAGGGCTATTCGAATGGAAGGACAATCAGACAAAAACTACAGAAATAAAAAGATATCCATATCAGGTTGGCATTTACGTACACATGCCTGCAACGGGAATCAAGGTGATAAGCAATGGAACAGATGACAATGAGAATGGAATTAATCATTACACCTACATTGGATCAAGTGACAGATTTGACACCAACGTATTACCGTTTGAGTCAAGCTATGTGACATGGGACAAGGTATCATATAATGCCCTTCAGACAATTCAGGCATCAACTTCCAATCAGGACATAGCAAAAATATCGAATGTTGGAAGCCATGACTGGTCCAACAGTTTTTTTGTTGTGAATGCATTGAAGGAAGGGACAGCAACAATAAAGGTTAATTCAACCTATAATGAAAAGGCTGCAAGAACCATAAAAATTAATGCATTGACAAAACCAACATATTCAGTGTCTGAGACAGAAATGACGCTTGCAGGAGAGTCAATCATGGAAAAAAGAATCCATTCAACAATATCGAATCTTGGAAATCTCAACAAGGCGAGTGTCAAGTGGACTTCATCAGATGAATCGGTATTAAGTATTGATGATGACACATCATTAAATCCGACATTGGAAACAGGTAATCCGGGAAAGGCAACGCTTACATGCACGTTTACGGATTTGGTTTCCCAGAATAACAAGTCAGTCAGTCCGACAAAAATTAATGTAAACGTGACAGTTAAGGGAAATGCAGACATAGAAAACAAGGTAATCACAGACAAAAACACATTAATAAATGATGGAGATATAATTAAAGCTACTAAAGAAGGTGACGAAATCCTTATCAGAGTGGAAGAATATGGGAAAGAAGCTGGATTTAAATGTGATTCCTCAGACACGGAGGTGTGTGAGGTACTAAAACCTGACAATCAGATATACAGTTTTCTGCTTAGAAAGAAATCAGAGGGTACATCAAGAATAACAGTTGAAACCACTTCAGGAAAAATAATTACATTTACATATGATTCAATCAGTGATGAAAAAGGTAATGACAATCAGAAAGCAACAACATCATCAGGTGTAAGAAAAAAACAATTAAAGAAGCCCAAAATAAAAAGCTTGAAGATTAAGAAAAGCACGATGTACGTAAAAATTAAGAAGAAGCCGTCAAAGTATAATGCAACAGGATTTGAAATAAAAATCAAACGAAATGGAAAAACAATCATTAAGAGTAAGTGGAAAAAGAAAAAACTTAAAATTGTAAACGTAAGAAAGAATTGTAAGTATGAAATCATGATAAGAACTTACAAGGGCAAGAAGAAATCAAAATGGACCACCGTTAAGAAAAAGGTAAGGTAGTGCGAGAGGAGAGAAGCAGATGTTAAGGGAACACTTAGACAAGATACTGACAAAATATAAACTGGAAATGCTTTGCACAACAAGGCAGAATCTTTTTTCAAAGTCATCGGAAATCACGGCAAAGAGAATGATATACGATGAACTTCTGGAAATGGAGAATGAATTTTCACCGGATGAAAAGTATGTAATGTGTGTTGATGATGAAATCATTGACGGACTGTATGCAAGTGCATATGAAGGTAAAAGAATAAATGAGGTTACGAATGAGCAGTTGAAAGACTGCATACGTGAATATGTAGCCTCTTACAGATAAGATTAATTTAGAGGGTCGCAAAATGGCGGCCCTTAAATAATCATGGAGGCATGGAACGTAAGAAGGGGTATTAGGGAACTCCCTAACAAGTTCATTTTGTACATTTGTACTACAAAATGCGTATCTTGCCACTGAAAAACGTGATTTTGTGGTACCCAAAATGGGCACCACAAAGGGAGAAAAAACCAAGATGGTACCCAAAGTGGGTACCATAAATTTAGCAGTAAAAAAGGGAATGGTACCCAAAATGGGTACCATAAAAAGGCAAAATGAACAGATATGAAGTTGTTTTTAAGATAAGACTTTCAAAAAAATTACGGGACAGCATAATCGAAGATGCTCAAAAAAGAGAAAAAAAGACAAGTGTTTATGTGAGGGAACAGCTTGACAGGACGTTCAGATTTTCCCAGACGGACATAAAAAAGATTGAAGAAAAAGTGAATGCAATTTCAAACGAAGGAAAGAAAATAAACATGATTGCAAGAAAGCATAACACGGATGGAATAACAGAAGTCGATGATGAGACGTTCATTCATCTGGACGAGATAAGGAAAAGTCTTGAGGACATTCTTGTAATAATGAGTCAGGAAAAGAATCTTGATTATCACACACACCGTGACGAGGACGAGGCAAAAGATTCAACTTTTCCGGTACGAATGTCAATGGAAAGATACAGGGAGATTAAAAGACTTTCAAGGGAGCAGGAAGTAAGCATGACCTCAATAATTAGAAGCCTTTTGATTAATCCCATAGAGTACACAAGCATGGACTTTAAGATTCTGATAAAAAGACTGTCCTTTGAAAAGAACAAGATTGAAACAAATGTAAGACAAATAATAAAAAAGTACAACGAAAGCATCATTGATGCAGCAACAGTTGGAAGAGTTAATGCAATGCTTGAAAGATACATTGCAATTTTTGACGAGTACGAAACAACCATTAGAAGACGGAGCATGTAAATGGGAATAACTAAACTTATGCACATAAAGGAAAGAAGCAAGGGAAGAATGAATCAGGGAATGATTAATGCAATTTATTACATTACCAATCCTGAAAAAACAGATAACAAGACACTGATAGGAGGAAATTGCGGAATCAATGAGGAAAAAATAATCAGGCAGTTCATGGATACAAAGGCCGCATTTGATAAGTTTGACGGAAGACAGGCATACCACTATGTAATATCCTTTAATCCTGAAGAAAATGTATCTGCACAACTTTGCTATGACATAATCAGTGACTTTGTTGAGGAATATCTTAATAATGAACATGATGTTGTTTTTGCAGTGCACACGGACAAGGAACACATGCACGGTCACATCATATTTAATTCTGTAAATGCAGTAACCGGGAAAAAGTACAGATATGAGGAAGGAGACTGGGAAAGGTACATACAGCCCATTACAGACAGGATAGCCGAAAGATATGGTCTAAGCAGACTGGAATTTGTAAGAGAGGAAGAGCCAAGAGACTGGAAGCAGATAATGAGTGAGGACATTGCAGTTTGCATAAGAAAGTCAGACTCTTATGAAGAGTTTCTAAAAAGGTTGCAACAGGAACATGGGTATGAAGTAAGGGAAGGTATTTCAAAAAAAAATGGATATTACCTTGCATTAAAGCCTCCGGGAAAAAGAAAGGCTATAAGGTCATATAATCTGCCAATGGAAATTAGACCTGAACAAATAAAAAGAAGAATTGATTCAAAAAATGAAAGGATAACATATGTCATTGCAAGAAAGGTACATTTTAATCGGGCGTTTGTAAAAATTCCAAGACGATACATGAGATACAGTCAGATGGGAGCATTTCAAAGACATGAGCTGAGAAAGATATACCGGGCAAGAAAATTGTACGGTGGAAATACAAATGCTCCGTGGGAAAATGAGAGAGCAATCAGAAACATTAATGAAATGTGCAGACAATGGAACTACATATTATGCAACAACATTGAATCTTTTGAAGATGTTGAAGGACTGGAGAAAGGACTTAAGGAAAGGATAAGAAATGAAAATCAGGAAATTAAAAAAATAAGAAAACTATACAAGTCATTTCTTGGTGGAAGTCCGTCACAGTTTGAAAAAATTGAAATGTATGGCGAAATGCTAAAAAATCCAAATGAACATGTTAAGGAATTAAAACAAATTGAAAACGAAATTGAAACAGGCTACATTGCATCAATGTACAGGGAATATAATGAATTGATTAATGAACATGAAATCAATCGTCAGAAGTTAAGACGACAGCTAAAAATGGCAAAATACATGTTGGAAAATTTTAATTTTGAAGAAGAAAAAACAGAAACACCCAAAAAGGAAAAAGAAAGGAAAAACATTAGGAAAAATGACAAAACAAGGTAACCAAAAGTAACATTTAAGTACATAAACCATAGTGTTATAATATAATCAGAATAAAAGGATGGCAAGAGTCAGTAAGAAATCGCTGACTCTTACCGTCCTTTTTACGTATTACATGGAAGGATTGGAGGAAGAAAAAATGGAAGATGACAAAGAAAAGAAACAGGAAAAAACAATTCCAAGCGTAAGCATGGAGGAATTAAGAAACATGATTAATTCAAAGGATGAAAACACGGTAATTACTGTGGAGCTTTAAGCGGAGGATGTGGAATGGAAAATGATTTTGAATTGGAACAGGTATCGGTAAGACTGGTAAAGGATTCGCCATTGTACTCGGACGAAAGAATAATCACGGCAGAAAGTGCAGTGAAAATAATTGGAAAGGAATTAATGACGCAATTAGACAGAGAGCAGTTATGCATAGTTAATCTCAATTCTTTTGGACAGCCCATAAACTTTTCAATTGTGTCCGTGGGACAAATTGATCAGGCGCTGGTTAATCCGAGAGAAATGCTAAAGGCATCAATTCTGTCAAATGCAGCCAATGCCATAGTAATCCATAATCACCGGAGAACGGGTATGTTGACAACTTGATTTCATTATGATATATTAGGTGCTACCTAAATAAATTAGGAGATACCTAAACGAATGGAGTCTTATTATGAGTAATGGAATTAAGGTTGTTAATGGAGGCATACAGCCACAGAAAGAGGAACCGTCATATGAAGAATCGGTAAGATTTCAAGCTAAATTGATAGGTTTATGGGAACAACAACAGAACGTTCTCGGGTACACGAAGGCAACGATTGCCTTGAATATAAGAAATGTGAATGAAATTCTGGATATAAGTGACAAATTCATTTGGGAATTAAGTGCTTCTGATATGGATTCGTTTTATGAAAGTCTTGTTGGAAGAGGATTAGCATATTCTACAAGACGTAAGTATCAATCCTGTATAGCTGCATTTTTGGATTTTTTAGAGGCAAGGCATAGCAGAGACATTTATGAAAACTACGGTGTAAAAGTTCCAAGTATTATTGATAAATTTAATAGACATATGCATCGTAGAGATGACATGGACTCAGCAGTGCTTCCTCCGGAACCAGAGTTACTGGAACGGTTTTGGAATGGTTTAAAAAATGAGATGTCCAACGCCAGAAAGTTTGCTACAATAGCTAGAGATTATATGATAT
>ENA-OPSY01000450-OPSY01000450.1-human-gut-metagenome-genome-assembly--contig:-NODE-450-length-29652-cov-26.553840_pt1 | contig 29652 bp, 23 predicted proteins | sample MGYA00241464_ERZ501920 | MGnify/ENA primary metagenome ERZ501920 (study PRJEB25962, sample SAMEA2042396) | human gut metagenome | biome: human gut; feature: human-associated habitat; material: faeces...
TATGATACAACATTCAATAGGTACAATCAACAGCATTATAATTCAAAAAATGCAATGGTATTTAATTTTTAATTTGTAACAATTCATTTCCGCTAAAACGTTTAACTTTTAATTTTTAATTAATAATTGCGCAAGCCCGATTGTGCTTTGCTTCTGTTTTTCACTTAGATAATGACTGATACAGCACAAAATAATAAAAGAATAGCAAAAAACACATTGCTACTATATGTACGCATGCTGTTTATGATGGCTGTCACCCTATATACATCACGAGTAGTGCTGAATACACTTGGTGTTGAGGATTTCGGTATATACAATGTTGTAGGCGGAGTTGTAGCTATGTTTTCTGTAATATCCGGCTCTTTGTCATCTGCTATCAGTAGGTTTATTACATATGAACTTGGTAAGGGAGATAAAGAAAAACTGATAAGAATATTTTCATCATCAGTAACGATACAACTTGTATTAGGGCTAATTATATTGATCTTGGCAGAAGCTATAGGGGTATGGTTTCTAAATGCTAAAATGACAATACCTACAGACCGTATGTATGCTGCCAATTGGGTGTTTCAACTATCTATATTGACTTTTATAATAAACCTGATAAGCGTTCCATACAATGCTGCAATAATAGCACATGAAAAGATGTCAGCTTTTGCATATATAAGCATATTGGAGGTAGTGGCTAAACTTGTTATTGTTTATATGCTGTTATGGTCACCATTTGACAAACTTATATTCTATGCAATATTAATGGCATCAGTAGCATTAATAATCCGCTTTGTTTATGGATATTATTGTAAGCGACACTTTGAGGAATGTACTTACCATTTTATATTTGATAAGGAACTCTTAAAAAAGATGTTTGGCTTTGCAGGATGGAACTTCATTGGTGCTACATCAGCAGTATTAAGAGATCAAGGTGGTAATATCGTAATAAACCTGTTTTGTGGTCCGGCTGTTAATGCTGCACGTGGTATCGCATATCAGGTAAATAGTGCTATAAGCGGTTTTGTAAGTAATTTTATGATGGCCCTTAATCCCCAGATTACAAAATCGTATGCAGCTGGAAACAAAGAATATATGATGACATTGATACATCAAGGAGCAAGACTTTCCTTTTATATATTACTGATACTTTCATTACCGGTAATAATCAATGCCCATTATATTCTTACATTATGGCTTAAGATTGTTCCTGATCATACGACATTATTTGTACAATTAGTATTGATTTTTGCCATGTCAGAATCAATATCAAATCCACTTATAACCGCCATGCTTGCGACAGGGAACATACGCAATTATCAGATAGTTGTAGGGGGGCTGCAAATGATGAATTTGCCTATATCATATATTCTGTTAAGAAACGGTTGTATACCAGAAACTGTATTGATTGTTGCTATTTGTATATCTCAATGCTGTTTGGCATCACGCCTATATATGCTAAGAGGCATGATTGGTCTTTCTGTACGTGAATATATGAGTAAGGTGTATTTTAATGTCTTGGCTGTTACAATTTTATCAGCTATTATTCCTTGCTTATTATCATATTATTTGAATGAGACATTTATAAGTTTTATTATGATATGTGCAATTTCTGTTATTTGTACTTTCAGCGTGATATATTTTGTGGGTTGTAACAGAAATGAGCGTCAATTTATTTTATCAAAAATAACAGCAATAAAAAGTAAATTCAGAAAATGATACAAATAAAAGATAAGGCGGATTGTTGTGGTTGTACAGCATGTGCAAGTATATGTCCTAAAGATGCCATAACAATGGAACCTGACACTTTGGGATTTAAATATCCTAAAGTGGATTTAAGCAAATGTATTGATTGTGGCTTGTGTGAGAAGGTTTGTGCGTTCAATGACAATTATGATAAAAGCCGAAATCTAAAAGAGCCTGAAATATATGCCGCAAGACACAAAGACATACATGAAATAGAAACAAGCAGAAGTGGTGCTGCATTTATTGCCATATCTGATTATATATTGGAAAATGGTGGAATTGTGTATGGCGTCGGCTATAAAGATCATTTTAGAGTGGCGCACAAACGTGCAACTACAAAAGAAGAAAGAAACGAGTTTAAAGGTTCAAAATATGTTCAAAGTGATTTGGACGGAATTTTCCGCCAAGTAAAAGAAGACCTTAAACAAGGAAATACTGTATTATTCTCAGGTACTCCATGCCAGACTGCCGGATTAAATTCATATATAGGAAAGAAACTAAGAGAAAATCTTGTACTGGTCGATATTGTATGTCACGGAGTTCCAAGTCCGTATATATGGCGAGATTATTTAGCATATATAGAGAAAAAATATAAAAATGAAGTTGTAAAAGTTGATTTTAGGGATAAGTCACGTATTGGATGGTCTGGACATATAGAATCTTTTATTTTTAATAATGGTAGGAAGGTTGAATCAAGAATTTATACCGATTTGTTCTATCAACATATAATGCTACGCCCTTCATGTGGTAATTGTCATTATACGAATTTTTATCGTCCTTCTGATTTAACGATTGGAGATTATTGGGGATGGGAGAATATATCGACAGATTTTAATATTGACAATAAAGGGTGTTCATTATTATTTATCAATACCTCTCAAGGATATAATATTTTCTCTATTATTTCCAAATCTATGAATATAATTCCTACAGATAAAAAATTATGTTTACAGCCCAATTTAATATGTCCTTCAAAAATCAATCCAAAAAAAGATCACTTTATATCAATATACCAAAGTAACGGATTCAAGGGAATTATATTAAGACATAAAATTAATATCTATATCACAAAATTGAAATATAGAATAAAAACAATTTTAAGAATTAAGCATTTATGAAAATAGGAATACTTACATTTCATCGTGCACATAATTATGGAGCTGTTCTTCAGGCTTATGCCTTAAAGGCTTTTTTAAATAAAATGGGATACAATAATGTTTCTTTCATTGATTATTGGCCCAAATACCATGATGATATTTATAAATTGTTTAATATAGACTTTTTTAAATCGTTATCAATTATCAATAAAATAAAATACATTATTAGATATTTGTTAATGTATAAACGCAGAAAAAGACGATATGATTTATTTTTAAATTTTATTGATAAGTATTTAAGCCCTAAAACAAACTACAAAAACGAAATATATGATCTTGTAATATATGGAAGCGACCAGATTTGGAGATATCAAAAAACTATTGGTTTTGAAGGATATGACTCTATATATTTTGGGGATGAAAAAATACAAGCAAAACGGAAAATTACATATTCTGTAAGTATGGGAATACTTTGCGATTCTGATGACATAAGATTAATATTTATGAAAAACATTCATAAATTTAATGCTATTTCTGTAAGAGAATCTGATTTGCTTAACTATATAGGAAAGTATTATAATAATGTATGCCAAACATTAGATCCTGTATTTTTAATACCAAAGGAAAGTTGGTTACGGTTAATTGATAATAAAAAGAAAAAATATAAAAATTATATATTAGTTTATAATTTGCAATCAAATAAACAGGTTGAAAATATAGCTTCAAGAATATCGAAAAAGACAGGATATCCAATTATCCATATAGTAGGAAGTGTCATATTTAAGATATCCCATAAAAACTATTATGAAGATGTTGGTCCAATAGATTTTATATCATTAATTTATAATGCATCATATGTTGTGACATCATCTTTTCATGGTACGGCTTTTTCTTTAATTTTTAATAAAGAAATATTTGTAAGTATGACAAATAATTATCAGAGAGTAATTTCTCTTCTCAATTTGGTTGGTTTGTCATCAAGATTTATTAGTAATGAAAATGAAATAGAATTAGAGTATAAAAAAATAGCATGGTCTAATACTAATGAAAAGTTTGATAAATATATTAAAGATTCAAAGAACTATTTATTAAAGAATATCAACTAAATATTCGTATTTACAATATATCAAGTGCTATATAAAATAGTCCATAATTACTTCAATTTAAATATATGGAAAAACTAAATATTTTATATATTTGTCACACGGCTTATTTAGGTGGTGCTGCATTATCTCTATATAATATGATTCATTCGATGCGTGATAGTGTTTTGCCAGTAGTTTTATTGCCTCAAAAAGGAGAATCTTATGAATTGTTTACTGAAAATAATATAAGATGCATCGTTCATCCTTTTAGGATGAATATAAGAGAAAAGAGTAAAGTAAAACATATCGTTAGATTTATACCCCACTATTTACGTGATAAATATTTTAATTCGCGTTGTATTAATTCGGTCATCTCAGATTTAAATGGAATGCAAATAGATATAGTGCATTCAAATGCAAGTGTTTTTACAATTGGCGTAGATTTATCGAAAAAATTATCAGCCAAACATGTTTGGCATATTCGTGAATTTCAGGATCTGGATTTTAATTTTCAACCATTTACAGGGTGGAAGAGATTAAAAAAAATGATATATGCTTCAGATGCAGTAATAGCAATAACAAAATCTGTCTATAATCATTGGGAATTGAATAAAGCACGTAATGCTTATTATATTTGGGATGCTGTAAGATGTGTTTCTGACATATGCTTAAATACAAATAAGCAAAAATACTTCTTTTTTTCTTCGGCTTTATTATGTGAAGCAAAAGGTGCATCTTTTGCAATAAAAGCATTTGGATTATCTAATTTAGCATCAAAAGGATATAAATTGATAATGGCCGGAAATGTTACGGATAATTATAAATTGGAATTAAGCAGGCTTATTAATGAATACAAATTAAAAGACAATGTTAATTTTGTTGGCTATTGTAAAAATATAAAACAATATATGTCATCTGCAACTGCATTTTTAATGTGCTCTGAAAATGAAGGCTTAGGTAGAGTGACTGTTGAAGCCATGTTTTATGGATGTCCTGTTATTGCACGTAACACAGGAGGTACTGTAGAATTTATAAAAGATGGTGAGAATGGATTCCTTTTTTCTGACATAAATTCATGTGTAGAAATAATGGAGCATGTTGCGAGTGTTGATGTCTTAAATATAATCAATAATGCCCAACAATATGCGATTGAAAATTTTTCGGAAGAAAAATATGGTGATAAAATTACAAAAATATACAAGGAAATGACAAATTTTGATTTGATTTGTTGAAATATGTTAGACGTTGGACAATGGCGTTAAAAAGATAGTAACAAAATTTATATGAAACCAATAATTGAAAAAATTTTATCAATACCCAAAAGTCTATATGTAAGTATTAGATTATTCCCCTTACATGATGCCTTAAAATTACCTTGCTTAGTTAGGTATAACACCAAAATACTAGACTTGAAAGGCCAGATTAAGGTGAAAAATGGAATAGTGAAACCTTTTATGTTTCACTTTGGTTTTGGTGGTGTTGGAGTTTTTGACAAACGTTATGAGCGTTCAATATTGCAAATTGGAGGTATTTTAGAAATTGAAGGTAATGCAACGTTTGGTCATGGGTGCAGGATTTGTGTTACGAAAAATGCTATAGTTAATATTGGGGCAGATTTTGTTAATACTGCAGCAATGACTCTTATATGTGCTCACAGAATATATATAGGAACACGGGTAACAGTTTCATGGAATGTGCTTATAATGGATACAGATTGGCATAATACGATTAACACAAAGACAAATTCTGTAGGTTGCCATTATCGTCCTATTTATATAGGAGATAAAACATGGATAGGAACAAGAAGTATAATATTAAAAGGTTCATATTTACCTAAAGGATGCATAGTTGGGGCAGGGGCTGTAGTTACAAAACAATATATGGAAGAGAATATTTGTATTGCTGGTAATCCTGCAAATGTAGTGAAAAAAGATATAACAATGTATAGAGAATAAATGGAATTTAGACAAGTTTTAACTTATTAAGTATGAGATTATTAAGTATAACAAGGTTTGAATATTTTATAGTATTCCTTTTTGTTGTTATGTGTGGATTTACTTCCGGAAATTTAATACCGGCTAAGTCATATTTATTGTCATTTATGTGTGTGTTATATCTTTACAAAAAAAGAAATAAACAAAGCATAAAAAAATTATTAATACTAATATGTGCTTATATGCTGATAGGTATAATCCAATGGATAGAATATGATAATATATCAATAAGATGTTTTCGCGAAATTCCATTATTAATGATTTCCGGATTTTATGTAATGGACAAATTAGGAGAGCGTTTTAAATATGCATATATGAATATTATGTATGTGATAGCATGTGTAAGTTTGTTCTTTTATGTTATAATGATTACCACGGGTTACGTTCCATCTTTGTCTTTTCTTAATCAGCATAACTATAAAAGTATATTTATTTATAATATACGTGTAAATGAAATTATAGATCGTAGAAATTGTGGTCCATTTTGGGAACCTGGAGCATTTGCAGGATATTTGTTAATGGTAGGCTTAATGTTTTTTAATCAGTTAGATATTTTGTGGAAAGAATATAAAAAGAAATGTATAATTTTATTACTTGCATTATTTTCTACATTATCTTCACAGGGATATTTAGCCTTAGGCTTCTTGATATTCTTATATTATTTAAGAAGTCATTTTAATCTTAAAACAATATTGGCTATATTTGGTTTTGGAATTATTGCATATTTTTCATATATTCAATTTGATTTTTTAAGAGAAAAGGTAAATGATCAGCTTGAATTGGCTGCAGATTGGGAAAGCAATGAGTCTTTACAAACAGCAAATAGATTTTCAACAACATTATTAGATATTTATTATATAGAAAAATCTCCAATTATAGGTAATACTGATAATCTCCAAATAAGATATTCAGATCATCCATTTGTTTTAAATGTTATTGATGATAAAGGTGGATATGGCTCAGGAAGTGGAACATCATCAATTATTGCTACTTATGGAATACCTCTTTTTTTGTTATGGCTTTATTTAACTTTTATGGCATATAAAAAATCGTTTTCTTTTAAAGAATCAGTTTTGGTATTATTATTTATTATAATATTGGGGTCAGCTGAAGCATATAATAATTATATATTATATTTATCATTTCCATTTCTAATTTTAGATAGTACAAAGAAAGATTATATTAATTTAAAAAGTTAGGAATATGTATTTTTATATTATTGTATTGACATTTTTAGTTGTCGTTATTTATGCCTATTACATTGTTTTTATAGTATGTTTATTTCCTTTGAGTTTTTATATTAAACGAAAAAATAAAAAAGAAAAATTAATAGCAAAAAACTTTGCTTCAGAAAATAAACATAAGCAGAAAGTAAGTAGATTGCATTCTAATCTTGGTATTTGGTTAAATGAATATATTCGTTATGCCATATACAAAACAGGACATATACCTTCTCATAGAATTAGAGACTTTTTATACCGTAATGTTTTTCATGTTACATTAGATAAAGGAGCTGTAATATATTATGGTGCTGAAATACGAAATCCTGCACAATTAATAATTGGTAAAGGAACATCAATTGGTGATAATGTTGTACTTGATGCACGTAATGGTATTGTGATAGGTGCAAATGTAAATTTTTCTAGCAGAGTCAGTATTTGGACAGAACAGCATGATCATAGAGATCCCTATTTTAGATGTACTCAGAAAAAACGTTCGGTAGTAATAGGAGACAGAGCTTGGATAGGTAGTAATGTGACAATACTTCCAAATGTTCACATTGGAGAGGGAGCTGTTTGCTGTGCAGGTTCAGTGGTAACAAAAGATGTGGCACCATTCGATATAGTCGCAGGAATCCCTGCAAAAAAAATAGGAGAAAGAACAAGAAACTTAAAATATGATATGGAACATCATGCTCATTTTTTATAATATGGTATAATAATGGATAAGATAACTATAGTCACAGTAACATATAATTGTTCTAAGATATTGAAGGAAACATTGGAAAGCTGTATAAATCAAGATTATGAAAACGTAGAGTATATAATAATTGATGGAGCGAGTACAGATGGAACATTAGGTATAATAAACCAGTATTCGGAAAATATTAGTTTTATATTATCTGAACCAGATAAAGGCATATACGATGCGATGAATAAAGGTATAGAACATGCTACAGGTGAATGGATATTTTTCTTAAATGCAGGTGATAAATTTTATTCAAATAAAACGTTAAGTGATTTATTTCATAATATTGATTCTGAGAGCGACGCTGTATTAGGGGATTATTATTCTCTTTCAAATAAGGGATTAATACTTCATAAAGTTGATAGACCCTTTTACTCCGATAATCCTCATTACCTCAGTATGGGCTTTAATCATCAGTGTATTTTTGTTAAAACAAAATGGGCCAAAAAGTTGATGTTTGACTTGTCGTTTAAATGTTGTGCCGATTATAATATGATTTTTCAAATGTATAAGCATGGTGCGAAATTTGAATATAAAGAAATGCCAATTACAATAATAGAAGGACGCTATGGCTTTTCTCAAAAGCATGTTAACATACAAAGATACGAAGAAGCTCGTGTACTAGGAAAGGAGCATGATTTGTCGTTTAAGCTATATGATTTATACAAAAGAATAAGAGCATTAATAAAAGTATTATTTAATATAAAATAAAAAATATGAATTTACTGTTTGACTTAGTTGCAACCCAACCTAATACTTCCGGTAAACGTCATGGAGGAGGAAAATATGGTGAGATCATTTTTAAACGTATGATAGAACGTAAAATTGTTTTTTCGTGCTTTTATGATTCTAGAAAATGGTTGAATCCTGAGATAAAGGAACTTTGCGTTATAAATGATATAAAATTATATGATATAAAGGAAAAATCGGTATCAGATATTATTACGGAAAATAATATACAACGATTGTATTCTGCACTTCCAGGAACATTAGCAAAATTAAAATGCTGTGATATTTATGGAACGATTCATGGTTTAAGAGAATTTGAAACTCCATTTGACAATATTTTTTATCGTTATAAAACAAACTATAAGAGCATTTTAAAATTCACTATTAAGAGATGTTTAAAAAAAATATATTTTACAAAAAAATATAATGATTTTTTAAATACTTATATAAATACCTCTTTTCGCTTAATTACAGTCTCAGAACATTCAAAATATGCTCTTCTATCATATTTCCCAAAATTAAAAGATAAAGTTATACCAGTTTTTTATAGTCCAAACACATCAAGAAAAACTAAAATAGAAAGAATAAGTAATGTTGAAAAATATTTTTTATTAGTTAGTGGTAACAGATGGGAAAAGAATAATTTAAGAGCAATTATGGCATTTGATCAATTAATATCAAATAATCTTATAACTAATATACGCATGAAAGTCACTGGTGCCACAAGTAGAAACTTTAAATATAGAATAAATAATCCTAGTTATTTTGATTTTTTAGGTTATGTGGATGATGATGAACTTGAAAAATTATATGCAAATGCATATGTGTTTGTATACCCTTCTTTAAATGAAGGATTTGGATATCCTCCAATTGAAGCAATGAGGTATGGTGTACCTGTCATTTCTTCTCCGCTTTCATCTATAGCTGAAATTTGTAGTGGCGGTGCGTTGTATTTTAATCCTTTTTCAATTGAAGAAATAATGAATAGAATGATGCTAATAACAGAAGAACATATCTATAAAGAATATTCAAAGAATGGATTAGAACGTTATTCTAAAATATATGAAAAACAAAAGTCTGATTTAGATGCTCTAATTGATTATATTTATAAATAATTTTATTTGATTTTTTACAATAAATTATTTATTGTGTTATAATTCAACAGATAAAATATAACGATATAATTCTGTTATATAATTAAAATATTATATGATATTTTATTAAGAAGATATCATTTCGTCAATTAACTGAAATTGTAAATGAAGGTTTTATATATAGCATATTCTTGTAGTCCAATAGCAGGAAGTGAAGATCGTGTAGGATGGAATGTGTCAGTTGCTATGGCAAAAATACATCCGGTACATGTGATAACTAAGATTGAACATAAAAAAGATATTGAGTATTATTTGCGACGAAACCCAATTAATAATATCATGTTTCATTATGTAGATATTCCCAATTTATACAAAAGATTGTTCAAAGGTTTCCTTTATTCAGGACGTTTGAATGTATGGCATAAGCAAGCATTTGTTATTGCGGAAAACATTTGTAATAAATTTGATATTGATATCATACATCAGATTACTCCAATAGAATTAAGAGCTATTGGAGATTATGGAAGAATAAAAAATATAAAATATGTTTGTGGCCCTTTGGGTGGTGGCGAATATGTACCTGCAGGTTTACAAGATTATAAAAAAGGACATTATTTTGTAGAAATTTTACGTGATATGATGAATCGTTGGTATAGATTTTGGTTTAACGCTACAGGTAGGTTCAATCGCTGCGATTATTTTATTTACGCTAATGAAGAAACAAAACAATATCTAAAACGTGGAAATCACGTTGAGATTGACACAGCTATAGATAGTATTAATACTAATATAATTAAACCTGTAAATAAAATTCGTATTTTTTTAATGGTAGGAAGGATGATTTATCGTAAAGGATTGGATTTCCTATTCGATGTCATAGAAAATATTCCTGAAAATAAAACGTATATTGTTAGAATAATTGGTGATGGGCCAGAAATACACAAATTAAAATTAAGAAGAGAAAAATCAAAAAATCTGAAAGAACATGTTGTGTTTGTTGGCAAAATACCATTTACAGAAATGAAAAATGAATATGATAAAGCTGATGCCCTTTTAATGCCGAGCATACGAGAAACAAGCGGTTTCGTCTTATTTGAAGCAATGTCTAATGGAATGCCTATAATTGCAATAAATCGCTTTGGAAGTGGATTATTATTAAATGATGATATTGGTTGGACGTTCGATGGTAATACTAAAAAAGAATTTATTACATCATTTGCTAGTGCGATGATTGATTGTATTGAACATCCAGAGAAAGTTAGGCGTAAAGGGAAAAATATGTTATTGGCTGCGAAAGAATATACATGGGATATAAAAGCTAGACATTATGATGAAATATATAAAAAACTATTAAGTAGAGGGTTTTCAAAGTAAATAAGTACTATTAAACTTAATAAGGATTGATCTTATTTTCCAAATAAAAACATTAGGTTTTACAATGATTGATGATTTTTATCTTAGAATAATTTACTGTAATTCAATCCTATTAAAGATAGAAATAATCATAGAATTATATTTTTTTTATTTTTATGTATGACTTACATCAGGCATACCGTACCTTCTTTGGTAAGGGAGATGCCTTATATCAGTTATTTTCGCCATATCGCATTTGTCCGTTAGGCGCGCATGTTGACCATCAGCACGGACTTGTAAGCGGTTTTGCCTTCGACAATGGCATTGATTTCTTGTTTTCGGCTACAGATACGGGAAAGGTAGAAATGGCCTCGTTGAGTTTTGAAGGACTGATGACTTTCAACGTTCAGAAGCCTGTGGATGAAAAACAAAACAATTGGGGCGACTATCTGCGTGGGGCTGTATGGGCTTTACAGCAGGACTATCATTTGGAAAAAGGTGTGCGCGGAATAGTTAAAGGCTCAATGCCGGTAGGCGGAGTATCCTCGTCGGCAGCACTGCTATGCGGATTTGTAATGGCTATAGCAAAGGTAAACAACATAAGCCTTGACAAAATGCATGTGATAAGCTATGCAAGCAAGGCAGAGCGCGAATATGTAGGCTTGCGAAATGGTATATTGGATCAGGCCTGCGTGGTGTTGTGTGAGTCAGACAAACTGCTGTATCTTGACACAGAGACATCAGAGTATGAACTTATTCCTTTTGGTAGCGGCAACGTGCAGATGCCGTTCAAAATAGGAGTATTCTTCAGTGGAGTGACACGCAAGCTGACAGGCACCGACTATAACTTGCGTGTGTCTGAATGTAAAACAGCTGCATGGATTACAGAAGCATACATGAACAAGCCGCTGAAGGAACTGGAAGATACACGCCTTAGAGATGTACCTGAAGCTGACTTCGTGAAATATGCCGACCTGATGCCTGAAAGATTTGCCAAGCGTGGAAGGCATTTCTATACAGAATGTGAGAGGGTGAGAAAAGGTGTTGAAGCATGGAAACGTGGTGACATAGAAGCTTTTGGAAAGCTCATATTTGAGAGCTGTGAAAGTTCGATAAACAATTATGAATGTGGCTCAAAAGAACTGATTGCCTTATATGAAATAATGCGAACAACTGATGGCATATATGGCGGACGGTTCAGCGGAGCAGGATTTAAAGGAGCATGTATAGCCTTGGTTGATCCGTCGAAGGAGGAACAGATAAAACAATATGTAAGTGAAGAATATTTGAAGCGTTTTCCACAATATAAAGACACCTTTGAAGTGTACTTCTGCAACCCGAGTAACGGAGTTGAGTTTCTTTAAAATTATAACAGAATAAGCTAAATATGAAAAATATAGTAATAGCAGCCGGATATGCAACGAGGCTTTATCCGCTGACAGAGAATTTTCCGAAGCCACTGTTAGAAATAGGTAACAGCACTATCTTAGGCAGACTACTTGACGATATAGATAGAATTGATGATATTGACGAGCATATCATTGTAACAAATCATAAGTTTGCAGGCCATTTTGAGAAGTGGGCGGCAGAGCATAAAATGTCAAAACCGGTAAGAATTATTGACGACGGGACCGAGACTAACGAGACACGCCTTGGAGCCGTTAAGGATTTGCTTCTGGCCATTGACAGCTGCAATGTGGATGACGACATGATGGTCGTGGCGGCAGACAACATACTCGACTTCTCGCTGCAGGGCTTTGTAGACTTCTTCAAGGAGAAAGGCACGTCTGTGATAATGTGCCATAACGAACCCGAACTGAAGAAGCTGCAGCGCACAGGAGTGATTGCCGTTGATGAAAACATGAAAGTGCTGCAGATGCAGGAGAAGCCTGAGAAGCCTGTGTCAAACTGGGCTGTTCCTCCATTTTATATCTACAGCAAAAAGAATTTACCGCTTATTAAAGACAGCATGAACCACGGCTGTGGTTTTGATGCTCCAGGCAACCTTGCTCACTATCTATGTGAGAGTACCGACATGCATGCTTGGATTATGCCGGGAAAAAGGTTTGACATTGGAAGTTTGGATAGTTATGAAGAGGCAAAATGTTTGTTTTAAACAATAAAAAATATATACGATGAAAATATTATTAGTTAATTATAGATATTTTATCAGCGGTGGTCCTGAACGCTATTATTTTAATATAAAAGAAATATTAGAAGAGAATGGGCATGAGGTTATTCCTTTTAGCGTGAAAAGCAGCAGAAACCTAAAGAATGACTATGAAAAATATTTTCTTGACATAGTAGATGACGAGGTGTATTTTGCACAAGCCAAAAAGAAAACGCCGAGAATGATATTAAAGTCATTCACGAGAATGTTTTACTCTTTTGAAGCAAAAAGAAAAATGCGTCAGCTAATACGTGATACTCGCCCTGATATTGTTTATATAATGCAGATGCATAATAAAATATCTCCTAGTATAGTTGATGCTGCACGTGCTGAAGGTGTCCCTGTAATTCACCGAATATCGGATTTCCAATATATGTGTCCGAATGCATTGTTCTATAATGACAAATGTGGTGTATGTGAGGATTGCCTGAAGGGTAAACGAATGAGTTGTGTGAAATATCGCTGTGTGCTTAATTCTCCTGTTTATTCAGCAATAAAGATGGCAGCAAAATGGCTGCATGATGTAATGCATGTAACTAAGAAAATAGATGCATTTGTAGTTCCTTCTTCGTTTACTATGGAAAGGCTTAAAGAATATGGTATACCACAAAATAAATTATATCATATACCGACTTTCTTCAATCTTAAAGAAATTGATCCTGAAGTAGAATATAAACCATTTGTCTTATTTGTTGGACGTATAGAAAAACAAAAAGGGCTGATGACTTTGGTAAAAGCATTTGAGAATACCGAGTATAATCTAAAGATTATCGGGTTTTCAAATGATGGTTATGAAAATGAGTTAAAGAATTATCTTAAAGGTAAAAAGCATAACATTGAATTTTTGGGAAGAAAGAAATTTGAAGAAATTGTGCCATACTTGAAATCATGTCTGTGCACAACAGTGCCATCTGAATGGTATGATAATTTCCCAAATGTCATACTTGAAAGTTTTGCATATAAGAAAGCTGTTATAGCAACTGATTTTGGATCACTACCAGAATTAGTGCATGAAAATCAGACCGGCTTGACATTTAAATATGCAGACATAAATGATTTTAGAAGTAAAATAAAGTTTATGTTTGACAATGCCGATAAGGCAAAAAAAATGGGTGAAAACGGATATAAACAAGTTGTATCATCATATTCTCCACAACAGCATTATAAACAGCTTATGGAATTGTTTAAAGCTGTGATTGATAATAAAAAAGGAATAAACTGAAACTGTGACACGAAATAAACACCACATTTAAGTGAAAACGATAAAGTGAACGGTGAAAAATCCTATAGTGTTTTTAGCATTTCGTAGAATCATTGCAGGGAGTTTACTATGTACTTATTAGCTGAATTATCTATAATAAAAATATAACATAAATATTATGGCAAACATGAATGTGCCGCGTCCTACAGACGCAAGTATTATTCTGACGTATCGCTGCCCGATGCGTTGCGTGATGTGTAACATTTGGAAAAATCCTACTGATAAGAAAGAGGAATTAAAAGCCTCTGACCTTCGTTCGCTTCCCAAATTAAAATTCATAAACCTGACAGGTGGTGAACCTTTCATCCGTGAAGACCTGGATGAAATAGTTGAAGAGTGTTATAAGCATACTGACCGCATTGTGATATCTACGTCGGGATGGTTTCAGGATAGGGTAATAGCTTTGGCTAAGAAATTTCCTAACATCGGTATTCGCATATCTATTGAAGGACTTGCAGAGAAGAATGATGAGCTTAGAGGCCGTCAGGGAACTTTTGACAAAGCTATCAAGACATTAAAGACTCTTCAGAGTATGGGTTTGAAGGATATTGGCTTTGGTTGTACTGTGAGCAACTATAACTCGGGAGATATGCTCGAACTATATCAGCTATCTCTGTCAATGGGACTGGAGTTTGCAACTGCTGCTTTCCACAATTCTTATTATTTCCATAAGGGGGATAACAAGATTACAAACCATGACGAGGTGTGTGGAAACTTCAGGAAACTCATCGACTGGCAGCTGAAGGAGAAGAGCCCGAAGAGCTGGTTCCGTGCATGGTTTAACATGGGACTGATAAACTATATTGAAGGTAACCGCCGCATGCTGCCATGTGAGGCCGGTACGGCTAACTTCTTTATTGACCCGTGGGGAGAGGTGATGCCGTGTAACGGACTGGAGACAAGAATGGACGACAAGAACGCCGATAACAAGACGAAGCTGGACGGCGACGACATGACTGTGGCAGAATATAACGAGAAGCTGGCAGCAGATCCTAACAACGTGTCGAACGACAAACTGAAACCGGCAGGAAGCGACACGCCGAAGAGCTGGAGCATGGGCAACATACACGATGCCGACTTTATGACTATATGGAACAGCGAACAGGCAGCCAGAGTGCGTGCAAAGGTGCGTAAATGCCCGAAGAACTGTTGGATGGTTGGCACGGCAAGTCCTGTGATGCACAAATATATAAAGTATCCGCTGAAGTGGGCTTTGAAGAACAAACTACGTTCAATGCAAGGCAAACCTGCATGCTTAGACTTTAAATACTGCGAAGTAGGACAAGACCCGCAACAGGGAGACTTGAACTTTGACAGATAATAATTTAAGTGAAGAGCGTGTTTAAGTGAAGAACGAAGAGTGAAGAGTGAAAAATCCATATGCTTTGTTTGTAGAAATATGAAAGTAGCACCACTTCGGGTGCCTGTTTCGCATTAAGACGTTAGCCGTGGGTAGTAACCCACGGTTATAAAAGTGCAGCCTTTCAGGCTTTCTCATTAATGGAAACTAAAAAGTAAAGGTTAAATATTCATTCTATCAAAAGCGATTCGTTTGCCAAAACGATTGCCTTTGGATTTTTCACTTTTCACTTTTTGTTTTTTTACTATCGTAATAACTTATTTGATTCTTCTACCTTTTATCAACAGCCAAAGGGCGGAGAGGCACGAAAGAAGAATTATGCCGGCGTGTTGGGCTGATTCTTTTATATTGAGAAAAAACTTTGACATGGACTTTTGCTTATGACGAGGCAAAAGTAATGATTTATTTTTAATCCGGAAAATTTTATGAAAATTGTTGTTACCGGTACCCGTGGCATCCCTAATGTCATGGGCGGAGTGGAGACGCACTGTGAGGAACTGTTTCCGAGAATTGCAGCCATGGGCGAAGACGTAACGGTGATAAGGCGTAAAAGCTATGTCAGCGACGGCCTGAAAGAATGGAAAGGCGTAAAGCTGGTGGACATAGAGACACCGAAGAAGAAGTCGTTTGAAGCCATTATACATACGTACAGAGCCATAAACAAGGCGAAGAAACTGGGGGCAGACATACTGCACATACACGCCATAGGGCCGGCTCTGCTGGTGCCATACGCCAAGATGCTGGGCATGAAGGTGGTGTTTACGCATCATGGCCCTGACTACGACAGGGACAAATGGGGCAGGGCAGCCAAAGCGGTGTTGAAGCTGGGTGAACGCATGGGGTGTATGTTTGCTGACGACGTAATAGTGATCAGCGACGTGATACGCAACCTGATTAAGGAGAAATACGGACGTACAAAGAACGTGCATCTGATATATAACGGCGTGTCGGAGCCTGAGGTGTGCGACTATCCAGAGTATTTTGAGGAACTGGGCATCAAGAAGGGACGCTACATATTGGGCATGTGCCGCTTTGTGCCGGAAAAGAACCTGCACCATCTGGTGGAAGCGTTCAGTAGAATTAAGAACGAAAAATTAAAAAGTAAAGACGGCGGCGACGATGACATAAAGCTGGTGCTGGCTGGTGACACGGACTTTGAGGACGACTACTCAAGGGGACTGAAAGAGATGGCAAGGAAGAACGGCGTGGTGCTGACGGGATTTGTGAAGGGACGTAAGCTGCACTCGCTGCTGACCAACTGCATGTGCTACTGTCTGCCGTCGAGTCATGAGGGCCTGCCGATAGCGTTGCTTGAAGCGATGAGCTACGGCGTGAAGGTGATAGTGAGCGACATACCGGCAAACCTGGAGGTGGGCCTCGACCAAGACGACTACTTCCCTGTGGGCAACGTGGATGAGCTGGCGAAGAAACTGAAAGAGGTGATAAGCCGTGAGCCACAGCACATAGACTACGACATGGCAAAGTATGACTGGGACAAGATAGCGAAGGAGGTAAGAGGGGTATATTGTAATTTGGAGTTAAAGTAGTTAGAGGAGTTATCGCTCACTAAGGTGAGCTAGGAGTTAAAGTCAAATGCTAACGTAGTGCTTGCGACAATAACCAACAAGGCTATTGTGCCGGCGGATCTGCGCTCCGCCGGAAGTGAGTATAAGGATTTATTTAATCCGATTACTTCCTATTTCGTTTCTAGGTAGTTAAAGTAGTTATCACTAACGGAGTTGGCTAGGAGCATATTTAAGTGAAGAGTTAAAAGTGAAGAGTGAAAAATCCATGTGCATTGTTTGGTATTGTTATTGGTAGTTAGAGTAGTTAAAGTAGTTATCGCTCACCAGGGTGAGCTAGTAGTTAGAGTCATATGCCATGTTGATTCTTGTCGCAAGAACTACGTTTGCAATTGGATTCTTTGTTTTTTTACTTTTCATTGTTCACATAAACAATCACTATGTTTGCATTTATTTCGTGCAAGTTTAATGGATTTCTGCATTAATTTCATGCAATTTTAGCAGAATTCTGCATTTATTTTGTGCAATTCCTGTAAAATACAGTATATTTGTCATGATATAAAATAGGATAGGTATGGAAAGGCTGTATGAATTTTTCTATAGAAAACTGAAAAATACTCCGGTGGAGTTTTTCAGATATAAATATAACCAGATAAAATGGGAAAGTAGAGCTTTCGGACTTGTCGGCCCACGAGGCGTAGGCAAGTCTACTATGCTGCTGCAATATATCAAACAGAATTTGGACACAAAAGATACGCTGTATGTATCGGCTGACAATCTTTATTTTGCAGAACACAAACTTGTTGACCTGGCTGACCGTTTTGTAAAGATGGGAGGCAAACACCTGTTTATCGACGAGATTCACAAATATGAAGGATGGTCGAGAGAGCTGAAACAGATTTATGACAGTTATGACGACTTGCAGATTGTGATCTCCGGCTCTTCGATACTTGACATTTATAAGGGCATGGCAGATCTTAGCAGACGTATGCCTATTTATGAGATGCAAGGGTTGTCGTTCAGAGAATATTTGCGCCTATTTCATGGTATAGACGTACCAGTTTACAGCCTGAAAGACATACTTACGCACAAAGCAGTGATTAGTGGTGTAGAACATCCCCTTCCACTTTTTCATGATTATCTTAAAAGAGGCTATTATCCGTTCGGACGCGACGCTGAATTTGAAATTGAGCTGATGCAGGTGATAAACCAGACGATGGAAATAGACATACCAATGCACATAAAGACCAACATATCTGTGGGCAGAAAACTGAAGAGTCTGATAATGGTTGTATCTAAAAGTGTTCCTTTTAAGCCTGTGATGCAGAAACTGGCTGATGTTACTGGTATCAGCAGAAATGACATTCCTGACTATCTGATATACATGGAACGTGCCGGAATGATAAGTCAGCTGCGTAATGCAACCGGAGGACTGAGAGGCCTAGGCAAAGTGGAGAAACTGTATCTTGACAACACGAACCTGATTTATACCCTTGCACCGGAACGTGCTGATATAGGAAACGTAAGAGAGACGTTCTTTATGAACCAGACAAGGGTATGTAACGACGTGAGAAGTTCTGACATCTCAGATTTTGAGATAGACGGCAAGGTGTTTGAAATTGGAGGACGGAAAAAAGGACAAAAACAGATAGAAAGTGCAGACGACGGCTACATCGTGAAAGACGATATTGAAAGCGGATACGCAAACGTGATACCTCTCTGGGCTTTCGGACTTAACTACTAATGGTAATTCACAATTAGCTTGCGCTGAACTGCGTTAGGTTGGCGATTCGGTCGCGCTATGAACGATAGCCACAAGACTAGTGGATTGTTTCCCTAGTGGCGCAATGTAGGGACGTACCCCAGGTGCGTCCACCTTTCATTTAGCATTTTTGTCATGTCGTAAATCGTTGAAATACAGGATTTTATCAGTTGGACGCACCTGGGGTACGTCCCTACAATCAACCCTGAGTAATGCTGTTTAATTTTTACTTGTGTTTACAGCCTGCTCTTCACTTAAATAAGCACTACGTTTGCAATTGACTTTAACTCCTACAAAAAATCCATAATGCACATGAATTTTTACTTTTTAATTTTTCATTTTCGTGCGAAACAATTCGCACGAACTGCGGCTCGGAAATAAAAATAAAAAAATTATGTTTTTTCATTTTGTATTGCTCTCACCTTGTTCTATCTTTGAATAAGATAGGATGCGGCTCGGCAATAAAAATAAAAAAATATGTTTTTTCATTTTGTATTGCTCTCGCCTTGTTCTATCTTTGAATAAGATAGGAGGCGGCTCGGCAATAAAAAAGAAAAAAAGTGTTTTTTCATTTTGTATTGCTCTCACCTTTCACTATCTTTGAATAAGATAGGCTGCGGTTCGGAAAAGTCAAAAATAAAAACTGTGTTTTTTATTTGTCTTTTCACTCACCTTTCACTATCTTTGCATTTCTGTAATGTCCGGATAAGTTTTCGGGACTGTTAATAATTTGTTTTGGCACTATGAAAGAAATGTATTATGTATTCTGCAACCAGACATTGGTGACTGATGGGCAAGCCGGCAAAGGACGGCGGGCGTGGTGTGTGCTGAGACTTATCGTGGATGTACTGTGTGGCATCGTTAGGCCCGATAGTGTTGACTGCATGAAGGGCGGATGGCGCGTTGATATGGCGACAGGGCTCGCCGTAAGATTGAACAGAGATACTAACAATTAAATAACTAAACCATGCTTTATCCATTATTATTTAGAAACAACTTCTTTTCGAAAATATGGGGCGGAAGCCTGCTGAAGAAACTTAAGGGCATAGAAGACAATGACCCTACGCCTATAGGCGAGAGCTGGGAGATAAGTGCCGTGCCGGGCAAGGAGTCGGTAGTGGGCAACGGCTCGCTGCAAGGACGCAAGCTTAACGAACTTGTGACGGAATATAAGGAAGAGCTGATAGGACGCACTGTGTATGACATGTACGGCGAGACGTTTCCGCTGCTGATAAAGTTTATCGACGCTGCGAAGGACCTGTCGATACAGGTACATCCCAACGACGAGATGGCAAAGAAATATCACGATTCGTTCGGCAAGACAGAGATGTGGTATATTATGGACACAAAGCCGGGAGCTAAGCTCTACAGCGGCTTTAAGAGTCTGATATCGAAATATGAATACGGCAAGCGCATAGAGGACGGCAGCATCTGTGACGTGCTGGCATCGCACGACGTGAAGGAGGGCGACGTGTTCTACATTCCGTCAGGACGCATCCATGCGATATGCAGCGGTACGCTGCTGGCTGAGGTGCAGCAGAGTTCTGACCTGACGTACCGCATATTCGACTATAACCGTCCGGGACTTGACGGCAAGCCAAGGGCACTGCACACGGCGCTGGCATCGGAGGCGCTGGACTATAAGGTGGAGGACGACTACCGCACGCACTACACGCGCAAGATGAACTATCCGGTGCTGCTGGCGGAAAACAGGTTCTTTACGGTGAAGCTGCTGGAGGTGAACCGTGCCTTCCACAGAAAGCTGTATAAGTATGACAGCTTCGTGGTGTATATGTGTCTTGAGGGCAGCAGCGACATCGTGATAAGGTCGTGGAAGGGCGAGGAGCCTGAGATAAAGCAAGTGCACCTGACAAAGGGCATGAGTTGCCTCGTGCCTGCTTGCGTGGCAGACATGGACGTGGTGCCGAACAACGAAGACCGCGTGTCGAAGCTGCTTGAGGTGTATATTGATAATAAGAACTACTAGTTTAAGTGAAGAGTGAAGAGGGAAGAGTGAAGAGCAGGCGCGGAGCGCAAATAAAAATGAAAAATTAAAAGTGAAAATCCATGTGATTTGTTGGTATTATCATTTGGAGTTAAAGTAGTTAGAGAAGTTATCGCCAACGGAGTTGGCTAGTAGTTAAAGTCATATGCTTTGTTGATTCTATTCAATGTAATGTAATACAATTGACAATAATCGACGAAGCGCACGCACTACGTTTGGTATTGTGCCGGCTGATTTGCAATTGTCGTGCAAGTGAGAGCAGAAGCAAATCTCATTTGGTTATGCCGAGCGCAGCCGACAATCAATAGAATTAATCTGCCGGAATTAAATATCAGGATTTATTTAATCCGCTAACTTTCTATTTCACATTATATCACAATTTTATGCTAACATTGGCTATTGGATTTTTAACTTTTCATTTTTCACTTAAATTAGCGGTATTTTAAGCGGATCAGGAGATCCTTATATTCAATTCCGGCAGATTGCAAATCAGCCGGAACAATAGCAACGTAGTGCGTGTTTAAGTGAAGAATGAAAAGTGAATAGTGAAAAATTCAAATGCATTGTTGGGTATTGTAATTAGTAATTAAAGTAGTTAGAGAAGTTATCGCTCACTAAGGTGAGCTAGTAGTTAAAGTCAAATGATTTGTTGATTCTATTCGATGTAATACAATTGATAATAATCGACGAAGCGCACGCACTACGTTGCTGTTGTGCCGGCGGATCTGCGCTCCGCCGGAATTAAATATAAGGATTTATTTAATCCGCTAAAAATACCCTAATGACATGGATGGTATGACGAACGGGGACGGGATGCAAATTGTTATGTTATTATATGACGTTGACGGCTTTTCGGATGAAGAGCCGTTTATTTTTGTGTGATTATGGGGTGAGGAATGAGAAATGTGTCAGATGTGAGGGCGTGATGACGGGACATGATGCGCTGAAAAATGACTAAAAATGTGAGGACTGATGGTGTCTGGCGACATAAATGTATGATGAAAGACGAAATGGCGTATTGTAAGTAATCGTGGCTGTAAACTGCAATGTTTAAAGCTGTTTCTGTGAATGAGTGGGAATAGTGTTTTGATATCGCCGTCTTTTGTTTTAAATTGATATTTTAAGGCGGTGCGAGGCGGCGGCCGGCCTTAAAATTTAATGAAATAATCTTTGTATTTTTAACCCATATTTTTTGCGACTTTTATTCTAAAATCCTATCTTTGTAAAGGCAGAGAGAAGGTTTGCGGCATGTTGTGGCGTCTTTGAGGCGACGGCCGGCAGCAACATTCTGCCATGCATCTAATAAGAAAAACATAAAGAAACTATACAATATTTTAATAATACTATGGCAAAGATAAAACAGATTGTGGAGTGCGTGCCCAACTTCAGCGAAGGACGCGACAAGAATGTTATAAAACAGATTACCGATGTGATTGAGGAAGCCGGCGGCGTAAAACTGCTCGATGTTGACCCGGGTGAGGCTACTAACCGCACGGTGGTTACTTTTGTTGGTGAGCCCGAGGCTGTTGTCGAGGCTGCTTTCAAGGCTGTTAAGAAGGCCGGTGAACTTATAGACATGCGCAAGCATCATGGTGCTCATCCGCGTATGGGCGCTACAGACGTGCTGCCGCTGGTGCCGGTAAGCGGAATAACTCTTGAGGAGTGTGCCGAGCTGGCAAGAAAACTGGCAAAGCGCATTGCCGACGAGCTGCAGATACCATGCTACTGCTATGAAGAGGCCGCTCTGAAACCTGAAAGACGCAATCTGGCCGTGTGCAGAGCCGGTGAGTATGAGGCGCTGCCGGAGAAGATGGGCGACGCCGACAAGGCTCCCGACTTCGGTGCAAGACCCTTTGACGAGGGCGTGGCACGCACGGGATGTACGGCTGTAGGAGCACGCGACTTCCTGATTGCCGTAAACTTTAACCTTAACACCACATCTACACGCAGGGCAAACGCAGTGGCCTTTGACGTGAGAGAGAAGGGAAGACCGGTGCGCGAAGGCAACCCGATAACAGGCAAGGTGAAGAAAGACGCAGACGGAAAGACTATAATGCAGCCCGGTACGCTGAAGTCGACAAAGGCCATAGGATGGTTTATCGAGGAATACGGCATCGCACAGGTGTCTATGAACATAACTAACATCAACGTTACGCCGCTGCACGTGGCATTCGACGAGGTGTGCCGCTGCGCTCAGAACAGAGGACTGAGAGTAACGGGAACAGAGATCGTAGGTCTTGTGCCAAAACGCTCTATTGTAGACGCCGGCAAGTATTTCCTTGAGAAACAGCACAGATCGACAGGTATTCCTGAAGAAGACATAATGAACATAGCCGTGAAGTCGATGGGACTCGACGACCTGCGTCCGTTTGTACCCGAGGAGAAGGTTGTGGAGATGCTGCTCGAGGCCGACCAGAAGAAGGCTAAGAGACTGACGGCGCTGACAGTGAAGGGATTTGCTGACGAGACTGCAAGAGAATCTCCTGCACCCGGCGGCGGATCAGTGGCTGCATACATGGGAGCACTGGGTGCTGCACTGGCAACGATGGTGGCTAACCTGTCGGCACACAAGCCCGGATGGGACGACCGCTGGAACGAGTTCAGCCAGTGGGCAGACAAGGGCATGGTGCTCGAGACAGAGCTGCTGCGCCTCGTTGACGACGACACAGAGGCCTTTAACCGCATAATGGCAGCCTTCGGAATGCCGAAAGGAACAGACGAAGAGAAGCAGTTGCGCTCAGAGGCCATACAGAAGGCAACACTGTTTGCTGCACAGGTGCCGCTGGAGACAATGAAGACATCGGCACAGGTGTTCGAACTGTGCAGGGCAATGGTAGAGATCGGCAACCCGAACAGCGTGTCTGACGCAGGCGTTGGCGCACTGGCAGCAAGAGCAGCCGTGATGGGCGCCGGACTGAACGTCAAGATAAACGCTTCGTCGCTGAAAGACCAGGATGCAGCCAAGGCTCTGATAGGTGAGGCTGAGGCGCTGATGGCTGAGGCCACAAAGCAGGAGGCTGAGATAATGCAGATGGTTGAGCGAGTAATCAGCGGAAACTGATTGAGGCAATACCGGGAGAAACATAACGAATAAACAACAGAAAAATTCTAAATATTATGACAAACGAGGAATTTAAGGCGGCGATACGTGCCGGCATACCAGACGTGCTGCCGGAGCCGCGTGAGTATGACAAAGAAGTGAACCATGCGCCAAAGCGTAAGGAGATACTTACAGAAGACGAAAAGAAGCTTGCACTGCGCAATGCCCTGAGATATTTCCCTAAGAAATTCCACAAGACACTTGCACCGGAGTTTGCCGCCGAGCTGCGCGACTACGGACGCATATATATGTACAGATTCAGACCTACATACGACATGTATGCACGCAGCATTGACGAGTATCCGCACAAGTCGGAGCAGGCTGCTGCCATCATGCTCATGATACAGAACAACCTGAACCCGGCAGTGGCTCAGCATCCTCATGAGCTTATCGTATATGGAGGCAACGGTGCCGCATTCCAGAACTGGGCACAGTATCTGCTGACTATGAAGTATCTGAGCGAGATGACAGACGAGCAGACGCTCGTGATGTATTCAGGTCATCCGCTGGGACTCTTCCCGTCGCACAAGAATGCTCCGAGAGTGGTTGTTACAAACGGTATGGTGATACCTAACTACTCAAAGCCTGACGACTGGGAGCGCATGAACGCACTGGGCGTCAGCCAGTATGGACAGATGACAGCCGGATCGTATATGTATATCGGTCCGCAGGGCATCGTTCACGGCACAACGATAACCGTGCTCAACGCTGCACGCATGCAGATGAAGAAAGAACCGGGCCGCAAGGACATACACGGCATGCTGTTCGTGTCGTCAGGTCTTGGCGGTATGTCAGGTGCACAGCCTAAGGCAGGAAACATTGCCGGAGTGGTAAGCGTTGTTGCCGAGATTAACCCCAAGGCTGCACAGAAGCGCTATGACCAGGGCTGGGTGGACGAACTGCACTCTGACCTGAACGAACTGATACCGGCAATAAGAAAGGCCGTAGAGGAGCGCAAGACTGTGTCTATGGCATACGTGGGCAACGTGGTTGACCTGTGGGAGCGCCTGGCAGAAGAAAACATAAAGGTAGACCTTGGCAGCGACCAGACATCACTGCACAACCCGTGGGCAGGAGGATATTATCCTGTTGACATGACATTTGAGGAGTCGAAGCAGATGATGGCAGAGAATCCTGAACTGTTCCGTGAGCGTGTGCAGGCATCTCTGCGCAGGCAGGTTGCTGCAATCAACAAGCTGACAGAGCGCGGCATGTACTTCTTCGACTACGGCAACGCATTCCTGCTGCAGTCAGAGCGTGCTGGAGCTGACATCATGGCTGCCGACGGCAAGTTCAGATATCCTTCATACGTTCAGGACATCATGGGTCCGATGTTCTTCGACTACGGCTTCGGTCCGTTCAGATGGGTATGTACATCAGGCAAGCCCGAAGACTTGGCTGTAACCGACCGTCTGGCTGTAGAGGTGCTCGAGGAGATATGCAAGACAGCACCGGAGGAGATACAACACCAGATGGAAGACAACATCCACTGGATAAAGGAGGCCGGCCGCAACCATCTCGTAGTAGGCTCACAGGCACGTATATTGTATGCCGACGCCGAAGGCCGCGCAAAGATAGCTCTGGCATTCAACGAGGCAATAAAGAAGGGCGAGATAACACGTCCGGTAGTGCTTGGCCGCGACCATCACGACGTATCAGGAACAGACTCTCCGTTCCGTGAGACAAGTAACATATACGACGGCTCGCAGTTCTGTGCCGACATGGCTGTTCAGAACGTTATAGGCGACTCGTTCAGAGGTGCCACATGGGTATCTATCCACAATGGTGGCGGAGTTGGCTGGGGCGAAGTTATCAACGGCGGCTTCGGCATGATGATAGACGGAGGCGAAGACAGCGCACGCCACATACGCGAAATGCTGTTCTGGGACGTAAACAACGGTATTGCACGCCGCAGCTGGGCACGCAACGAAGGCTCTATACACAGCATTGAGCGCGAAATGGCACGCACCCCGAACCTGAAGGTTACGATGCCTAACTTCGTGGATGATGAGATAATAGATAACGCAGTGAAGTAAATTCAGTAGTTAAAGTAGTTAGAAGGAGTTAAAGTAGTTAAAGTCAAATGCCTTGAAGTAATTAAGTAAATAATTAAGGACTAAGAAACAATGTCCTGATTATGAAACAAGATTAGGCGTTAGTCAATTATGAATTATAATTTATAATTGTGTGTCCACAAGACATATGACTTTAACTCCTTTAACTACTCTAACTTCTTTAACTCCTAAACACACACATAACTTTAAATTTAAATACACAATGATTCACCAAATATCAGCAGAACATCTCACGATTGAACGTATCGGTGAGATAATAGAAAAAGGTTATAAACTCGAACTTAGTGAAGACGCACGCAAGCGCATCGTACGCTGCCGTGAATATCTCGACAAGAAGATAGAAGAAACAGAGAAGCCTATCTATGGCGTAACAACAGGATTCGGCTCTCTCTGCAACGTGTCTATCGGCAACGACCAACTTTCGCAGTTGCAGATAAACCTGATGATGTCGCATGCATGCGGCACAGGCGACCGCGTGCCTAACGATATAGTAAAGATAATGCTGCTGCTGAAGATACAGTCGCTGAGCTATGGATACTCAGGCTGCAAGCTTGATACCGTAGAGAGACTTGTCGACTTCTTCAACAACGATGTTTATCCTATTGTCTACATGCAAGGCTCACTTGGCGCATCCGGCGACCTTGTGCCTCTGGCACACCTCTGTCTGCCGCTCGTAGGACTCGGTGACGTAGAGTATAAGGGTAAGGTGATGACTGGAGCAGAGATGCTGAAAGAAAACGGATGGGAGCCGATACAGCTCGGATCTAAAGAAGGTCTGGCTCTGCTCAACGGAACACAGAACATGAGTTCGTTTGCCGTATGGGCATTGCTGCAGGGCGAACGCCTGAGCAAATGGGCTGACAAGATTGCTGCCATGTCGCTCGACGCATATTATGGACTGGTGTCTCCTTTCACAGACGCCGTACATCAGGTAAGACCTCACAAGGGTCAGATACAGACAGCCGCAAACATGAGGCAACTGCTTGAGGGCAGTGAGATAATAGAGAAGCCCAAATCGTATGTTCAGGACCCGTATTCGTTCCGCTGTATTCCGCAGGTTCATGGCGCAGCCAAGGACTCAATGGCATACGTTAAGTCAGTGATCGACACTGAAATCAACTCGGCAACAGACAACCCGACTGTATGTCCTGACGAAGACCTGATAATCTCTGCCGGAAACTTCCACGGAGAGCCTATCGCACTGCCAATGGATTTCCTTGCAATGGCACTGAGCGAACTGGCTAATATTTCAGAAAGACGAATCTACAAGCTCGTGTCGGGCACTAGAGACCTGCCAAGCTTCCTCGTTGCAACTCCAGGCGTAAACAGCGGATTTATGATTACACAATACACAGCTGCGTCAATAGTAAGCCTTAACAAGAATCTGTGCTCGCCTGCATCAGTAGACAGCATACCTTCGAGCCAGGGTCAGGAAGACCATGTGAGCATGGGTGCCAACGCTGCAATAAAGCTCTATAAGGTGGTGCTCAACACGGAGCGTGTGCTGGCAATAGAGCTGTTTAATGCTGCTCAGGCTCTTGAGTTAAGACGTCAGCTGAAGTCGTCGCCTGTAATCGAGAAGCTGCATGATGAATACCGCAAGGTAGTGCCGTTCATCGTGAACGACGAAGTGATGTATCCTCACATAAAGAACTCTATTGACTTCCTGAGAGAGCATGCCGAATAAGCATGACGCCAAGGAAAACGTAAAATAATCAAGCCGATGAGACTGCTTGTAAAGAATATAAAGACACTGGCCGGAATAGACCGGCACGGCAAGCTGAGGCTGCAGGGCAGCGAGATGCAGACGCTGGAGCAGATAAACGACGCCTATCTGACAGCCGAAGACGGACTGATAACCGGATTCGGCACGATGGACAGTCTGACGGATGCTGAAGCTGCTGCAGACACCGTTGTCGACGCCGAAGGCGGAACGCTGATGCCGTCATGGTGCGACCCGCATACCCACATAGTGTATGCGGGAAGCCGCGAGGGCGAGTTTGTCGACAAGATAAGAGGCCTGAGCTATGCCGAGATAGCCAAACGCGGCGGAGGCATACTCAACTCTGCCGACCTGCTGCACACCATGACAGAGGACCAGCTCTATGAGCAGGCCATGAGGCGTGTGCGCGAGGTGGTGATGAAGGGTACGGGCTGCGTTGAGATAAAGAGCGGCTACGGCCTTAACACCGAAGACGAGCTGAAGATGCTGCGCGTGATAAAGCGCATAAAGGAGACGGCACCTATAAAGGTGGTGTCTACCTTCCTTGGTGCGCATGCAGTAGGACGCCAGTACACCCAGGACGAATATGTACGTCTTGTTGTAGAGGAGATGATACCAGAGGTAGGGCGCGAGCATCTTGCCGACTATGTAGACGTGTTCTGCGACGAAGGCTTCTTTACCCCGGAAGAGACAGACCGCATACTTGAGGCCGGAGCAAAATGGGGAATGCTGCCCAAGATACATGCCGACGAACTGGCATCGTCGGGCGGTGTAGAGATAGGCGTAAAGCGCAATGCCTTGTCTGTAGACCATCTGGAGAGCATGACCGAAGAGGAGATAGAGCTGCTGCGCGGCAGCGGCACTATGCCTACGGTGCTGCCCGGCACGTCGTTCTTCCTTAATCTGCCTTATGCACTGGCACGTAAGATGGTTGACGCCGGACTTGGCGTTGCCGTTGCCAGCGACTATAATCCCGGATCAACTCCATCGGGCGACATGAAGTTTATTGTGTCTCTGGCATGCATCAAGCTGAGACTGCTGCCTGCAGAGGCCATCAATGCCGCCACGATAAACTCGGCTTATGCTATGGGGCTCAGCCGCGACTACGGTTCGATAGCCGTGGGCAAGGTGGCTAACTTCTTTATAACAGAGCCGATACCTTCGATTGACTACATCCCTTATGCCTACACGTCGCCTGTGATACGCCGCGTGTTTGCCCGAGGGCAGGAAATAGGCTTCTGACCACAGGCCGGCAAACAGCCTGCGGAAAGTATTAGATGTTAGTAATAAATATAGCTTTTGCGCAATAGCGGCATAAGGTGTTATGCCGCATTGCGCACTTTTTGTCTTATGTGCAGCCATTGTTCGTGGCTGCTTTTATTTTGTCTAATATTTAGCTTGTGCCGTTTCTGTTGTGTCGCCATATTGCATTTTGTAATGCGCGTGAGCAGAATGTGTCCCGATTATGTTTCGCTGAGTGTGCAAAATGCAAGCATACAAGCGCGTATATTTTAAAAATATTACTATGTTTTTAACAAAAATATTTTTATCTGTCAGGTTTTTTGTAATGTTCAAAAAATAACTTCCGCAGAAAATCTGCGATCAAGAGCATCTGATGA
>ENA-OPSY01000457-OPSY01000457.1-human-gut-metagenome-genome-assembly--contig:-NODE-457-length-29417-cov-3.340440_pt1 | contig 29417 bp, 31 predicted proteins | sample MGYA00241464_ERZ501920 | MGnify/ENA primary metagenome ERZ501920 (study PRJEB25962, sample SAMEA2042396) | human gut metagenome | biome: human gut; feature: human-associated habitat; material: faeces...
TGTTTCAACCTGAACATTATCGCCAAACAGTTCGGCGTTATATCCCGGATATCTTACCTTTCCATCTGATACAAAATCCAATAATTCTAAAGCTTTCTGGTTCAACATATTTTTCTCTCCTTTTCTTGTTAAGATATCTTTATTTGAATATGCTTAATTTATCTCATCGCAAAAAGTGCCGCCCGGATTTCTCCGCGCGGCCAATCTTACAATTTCAGCAATACAACTTCACCAGTCTCCAGCGTCTTCTTAACGTCAATCACCCTCTGATTTTCGCTTCCGCGAAATTCAAGCATGATATTTTTTTTATCTTCCTGGAATTCACCATCAACCAGAACATCAATATTCTGCAGAATATTGTCAAGCCTGATTCTGTCAGCCATTCCCTGTCTGCATCTCGCCTTTTCTTTCCCGGTCAACTCCTCCCACAGATACCCGGAATACACCCAGATGTCTTTTTTGGGTAATTCTTTTCTGACTCTTTTTATCAGGTTCCAGACCTCCGCCTGGTTTTCCGGTTCCATCGGTTCACCGCCAAGGATTGACAGCCCTTTTATATAATCTGGCTTTAAAGACTCAAGAATCTTGTTTTCTGTTTCTTTTGTATATTCTTTTCCGTATCCAAATGGCCAGGCCATATCATTAAAGCACCCCTTGCAATGATGCGTGCAGCCTGAAACAAAAAGAACAGTTCTGCATCCGATTCCGTTTGCTGTATCACAATATATAATTTTACCGTAATTCATAATTTTTTCTTCCTTTCTTGATTTTTTTATATCTTTAATATGCAGAATTTTTCTGCATACAAAAGTGATGCAGGCGTAAGCCTGCACCACTTGATTTAAGCAACAACACATTTTGGCAATATTTTTACTGGTTTCTGTTCAGATTCATCTTCATCAACAGATACATGTAATACACGCTCTGCGATTTCCTGAGTCCTTCCCTGATTCCAATACTGCGTTCCAATATATCCACAAGTCCTTCTGGCAACATGCATCTTGTTCTGGTCTGTACATCCGCACTGCGGGCAGCGCCAAATTAGTTTACCGTCTTTGTTCACAATCTGGATTTCTCCATTATATCCACAAGCCTCGCACTGGTCTGATTTTGTATTCAGCTCAGCATAAAGAATTGTATTGTAGATATGTTTAATGATTGCAAGAACCGCCGGAATGTTTCCCTGCATGTTAGGCACCTCAACATATGAGATTGCCCCGCCAGGAGACAGTTTCTGGAACTCTGCTTCTTTTGTCAGTTTGTCAAAAGCATTGATATTTTCTGTTACTCTGATATGGTAGGAATTTGTAATATAATTCTTATCTGTCACGCCCGGAATTTTACCAAAACGTTTCTGCAGACATTTTGCAAATTTATACGTTGTCGATTCCAACATCGATACCCTCGGTTTCCCGATATTTACTGTATTTGCTACCAGTTGTCTTTTAGACAGGGGATTAGGCTATATTTTAAACTTAATATCTGTTACCAATATTAAGCCAATCCGTCTTTCCACCCGTTAGGATGTACATACATTTAAAAAATGCGTTACTGTTAATTCAGTCTACTCACCAGAATACCGTATTTCTCGCATATTCCAGTTTTGGATAGTCGTTAGAGATTTAAGTATCCGTAGATACTACTTACTACGGGATTTGCGATGTCCATTTCTGGATTTAGCATCCCTTACCGATATGATTCGTCTACGGCTTACGCCGTTTATGCTTTTTACATAAATTCACATTTGGCCTTTAACCACGCGGTGAACAGTCTTATTTTTATCAGCCCGTTTAGCGGATTTAATTTTTCACAGCATCACTGCTGCGCCACCCTTGAACTCTTAGGTGTTCCATACACAGAATAATCAATATTTTCTTCTGCTTTCCATTTACCACAGGCATCATTCAGTGCCTGCATAACTTTCAAGCCAAACTCTTTTCCGTTTTCAGAAGTATGAGATTCATGCTTCATGAAATACACGCATTCAGCCAGGCCGGCATATCCAAGAGAAATTGTTGAATATCCGTTAAACAGCAGCGGGTCAATTACTTCGCCAGGTTTTAACCTTGCAAGTGCTCCGTGCTGCCACTGAATCGGTGCCACATCTGACGGCGTACCAAGCAGTCTTTCATGTTTTGCTCTCAGAGCCTTATGGCATAAATTAAGCCTTTCTTCAAGAATCTCCCAGAACTTATCCTCATCACCTTCTGATGAGCATGCAACATCAACAAGATTGATTGTCACAACGCCCTGATTGAAGCGGCCGTAATATTTATGCTTACCCTCTTCATAATTAAGTGCATGAGCAATATTTCCAACCTTTTCACTACATCTGTCAGGGGTAAGGAAGCTTCTGCAGCCCATACTGGGGTATACATCCCCTTTAAGCTCCAGCATCTTCTTTTCAGAAATATAATCCGGAACCATTCTTTTGGCAGTGCATTTTGCTGCAAGCTCTGTCAGATACCAGTATTTACCATCTTCTCTGATATTATCTTCCTGCAGGCAGTAAATCAGTTTCGGGAAAGCCGGAGTGATATAATAACCACTGCTATCCTTAACACCAAGCATTCTCTGTTTAAACATTACCTCAATCAGAAGCGCCAGGTCTTCTTTTTCCCTCTCATTCTTTGCCTCATTCAGATACATGAACACAGTCACAAAAGGCGCCTGTCCATTTGTCGTCTGTAAAGTGATAAGCTGATACTGCAATGTCTGGCAGCCATTCTCAACTTCTTTTCTTACTTCTTTTTCAGCGAGTTCTTTTAATTTTTCTTCGGTTACTTCAATGCCAATATCGGACATTTCTTTTGACAGCCTCTTTAAAATCTTCTGTCTTGATATATCAACGAACGGAGCGAGATATGCCAGGCTGATTGTAAGACCGCCATACTGGCTGCTGGCAACCTGAGCGATAATTTGGCTCGCAACGGTTGAAGCAGTCATGAATGACTTCGGCCTTTCAATCTTAGTACCAGAAATACAGGTTTCGTTCTGCAGCATGTCTTCAAGGTTAATGAGACAGCAGTTATGCTCCGGCTGGGCCATATAATCCGTATCATGTACATGAATAAGGCCATTTCGGTGTGCATTCACCACATCTTCCGGAAGCAGGTTTCTGTTTGTATACTCCCTTGACCACTCGCCAGCCATATAATCACGCTGTACTGAAAGTACTTTTGTGTCCTTATTACTGTTTTCCTGGTTGACTTCCTCGTTGCCGCCGCTTACGCTGCCGTCTTTGTTAACTTTCACATTGATAAGGCTTTCAATCTTCTTATCAAGTGTTGATTTCTTTCTGTCAAGGTTGTGTTTATATCTGTAAGTGATATATAACCTTGCCAATGTGCAGTAACCGGCAATCATCAGTGAGTCTTCCACCTTATCCTGGATTTCCTCAACTGACAAGTCTCTGCCTGCATTTTCTGCGTCACGTTTAATCTGCGCCGCAATCTCTTCAATCTTTTCTTCACTCATCTTTTCAAGAGGGATTGTCACCTCGGCATTTGCCTTTTCAATAGCCCTCACGATTTTGCTTTCATCAAACGGGACTCTCTCTCCTGAGCGTTTCATGATGAATAAATTGCCCTGATTAAAATCGTCTTCATATCTTTCTTCTGTTCTAATATCCATATTGTTACCTCCTGTTTTCCTTTCTTGTTTTTGTAGTTTCTTTTGAAACTTTGTTTACATTTTCAATATGCCGGAAATCCGGCTGCATAATATTTCGCATTTTTGTATCTCCTTTTTGATTTTTTGTACTTACTGGCAAAAAAAAGACACCATCGGCGAAAAGCCCTGGTGTCTTTTGCTGTATTTACAATATGCTGAATTTTTAAGAAGACGGAAACGCGCTTTTTTTTGCAAAAAAAATAACGCCGGAAAAATCCGGCGCCTAATTAAACGGTATATCTTCATCTTTATCTTCATCATCTTTCAGTCTTCTCTGCAGCGACCCCATCATCAGCCGAGCATCATACAATGCCGTACATAATTCATAACTGCAATCAGGCTGATTCTGCAGTTTTGTCAAGGCAGAGCATAACCTTTTTATCTCTTCATTTTTTGTACTTTTTTTTCTTGCCTCCAAAACTATTTTTTTATCTATCTTTGACCTTTTCAGAGATTTCACAAACTCCGCTTCCTCAAACCCGATGAATGGCACGACCTTTTCATCAAGGGAATATTTTTTGTCTTCTTTTCTTGCTATTTTTACCTGCAGGGCGCGAATCATTACATGGCTTTCTTTAAGGCTTATTTTTGCTCTTCTCGGTGTATTTACGGAGCTGTAAGATGAATATAGCTTTCTGCAGCAGGCATCTGCATTATACGAAACGGCACGACACATATTCTTACCTCCTTTTTCTTTTAATTTAACAGTCGTTTTTAAAATTGTCAAATTTTTGCGGATTTTTTGCATATTGTATATGCAGCAAAAGGAGGAAAGAAATGAAAAAGATACTTACACTTGCTGCCTTAACAGCAGCAATCTTAGCAACTAATATACCGGCATTTGCAACGGCAGACCTGCCAGACCTGAGGATTTCAGACTCCGGGCAGCAGATAGTTGAGGAGCAGCCGGCAACACCGGAACAGACAACCGAACAAACGCCCGCACCGGTTGAAGACCTATCGCCTTACAACACAAAGCCAGACCCGCCGGAGGGTATCTGTTACACGGTTACTGACCTCAACATCCATCAGGCAGCCGATGCGAACAGCCCGATTGTCGGAACATACAAAAAAGGAGAATCTATAAGCATACTTGGAAATGAGGGAGATGAATGGTCTTACACGAATCTCGGATACGTATACAATGGGTATTTGTGCAAAACGCAGAAATACAATTTCAACATTTTTGGTGAAACCGATGCATGCAATCTGTATATCGGACTTGCCACAGATATCTTCAATACGCTTGATGACCAATACATTCAGATTTTACAAAGTTATGAAATCTGTATGTGCAACAATCCCGCCGCTTATCTGGAAGGTGAGTCAACCGCTGACATGGATGAAGGAATAGTTGTCAATGGCCTGACATACATACAATCTGGAGGCGGAATTGATGAAAGGAAAATGTATCTCAGATGTGATGCCGTAAGCCTTAAAGATACCATCTACCACGAGCTCGGACATGCGGTAGATTTCCAGGTATCCGCTACCGGGCGTTCTGATTCTAACGTAGTAACCCAATCTCACGAATCGGAGGCAGCAGCCTTACAGCAGAAATACAATTTGGAAGATGAGAATATATGCAATAATGCAGAATATTTTGCAGAAGCTTTCAGGTTAAGTCTGGAAGACCCGGATGGTCTTGAGCAGACAGCCCCGCATATAGCAGCTTATGTTAAAAGGGTTCAGAATAGTTTAAAGAATTAGAACAAAAAAACAGACATCAAAGATGTCTGTTTTTAAAATAGGAGGAAATTATGTCATCGTTCTGCTTTGCAGAACTGCGAAAAAGGAATTTAATCTATCAAAAAATCAGCGCCCCAGTTTTCGCTGCAAGGGGAATAGAACGAAAATTTCAACCATGTTTTTTCCGTTCTTTATCAGATATAAGTTTTGTTATTTATAGTATGCAAAAAATAAATCGTGATAAAAAAGCCTCCAGAATACTCTGAAGGCCAAAAAATCATTTCTCAATAAAGACCTGTCCAAAGACTGGCATTGTGAAATACCCGTCTTCGTCTGCTCTTTTATCCAGTGGGTCGCAGACCAGAAGGCTCAGGGAATGCCTCTTCATCTGCTTCCGGACTACTGCGAAATTTTCGCAGCAGCACGCTGTAGCAGGCATCTGAAAACCATTATCGCTAATAGTTCCGGATGTCAGCACTGTTAACAGAGCTTCCTTCAATAAGGCCGGAGCCTTCATCAGACAGGTATTACGAACAACGTCAACACCACTCTCAACGTAATCCATTGCTCCATCCTCGCATAACTGTGAAATGATGTTCTTTGCCTGAATGATTGCTTCGTATTTCTTGTTTGTAATTTTTTTCATGTTATCCATCCTTTCTTGCCGGTAAGCCGGCATACAAAATTTTAATTTAATTAACACTTTTAATATGCAAAAACAATTTCGCGATAAAAACCACAAAAAACAAAAAAAATATTTAAAAAACCACAAAAAAAGGAGCCTTCGCCCCTACAAAATCTCAAAATTTTTCAACTACCAAACCGTATATACACTTCTTTCCAATCCATCCGTTTACATGTCCGTGATTGTTAGAAATCTGAAATGTCTTTCCACCCTTTATTGCAGAAATCTTATGCAGGTAAAAATGTCCTGCAACCTTGCACAGCACTATATCGTTTTTCTTCAGCACTGTTTTTTCAGTCACTGGAATACATCTTACGGACTGCCCGGATTTCAGAACTGGCGTCATGGACTGGCCATATCCGGTTACAATACATTCTTCGCCTGCCATCAGATGTTTAACGGTTTCATAATTTTCTTTTCCTTTGTACATATTTTTGCCTCCTGTCGTTTTGTATTTATTAAATACAATATGCAAAATAGTTTAGTTTTTCAGAATCATCAAAAATATCATATTAAATATGCAAAAAAGATAAAGAAAGGAGATTTGAATATGATACCGCGAGCTATGCTCGCGTGTACCAGACGTGGACGGGGTTTCCCCGTCCATCGATGATAGTTTGTCTTGCATATCATATTATGTTTATCTCCTTTTTTTGCAAAAAAAATATATAAAAAGAGGAGCGAAAAAGCAAATGGAAAAAGAAAAAATATCCATGAAAGGAGGAAAATATCCTCAAGATTTTCAAGAAAAATTAATGACATTGTCATTAAATGCTGACATAATGTCCAGCATGGTTTTAAAAAATAAAAAGGTTGCGGAAGAAATCATTAATATTGTTCAGAACGCAATCAACAAAGGGCAAAAGAAGAAAGCAAAAGTTCATCTGGAGCTTATTAGAGTACAGCATTCTATAAGGAATTGGAATGGCGGACGCAGTATTGTCATAGACTTTATTGCATACTGCCCCGAAGAAAATAAAATATATATTATAGAACCACAATGCTACTGGCAAAAGAATATCTATTGCAGAAATCGCTATTACGGTTCTATGGTTGATGCAGACAGTTTACAAGTTGGTCAAGACTTTTCAGAAATGCCAAAAAGGTGTATGATAGTCTTAACCGAGAAAGATTTTAATTCCAAAGACCCAATGATTCAGCATATTAAAAAAGTAGACTTAATGTCTGGTAATACTGTTGAGTCTGGGGAAGAGGAGATTATTGTAAACCTTGCAGCTGAAACTGATAATTCAGAACTTGGACAGTTTATCAGAGATTGGACTAACCCAAACCCTGATGACATTAAAAATCCAGTTTTCGCTGAAGCATTAAGATACTACAAATTTAACCCGAAAGGAGTGGATAAGATGTATTCAATGCTAGAAGAGACTAGGCGTGAATCAGATTTAAAGTATATTGGCATATTACTTAATCATGGTTTATCAGTCGAAGAAATTGCAAAAGAGACTGAGCTGGACGAAGCGTACGTTAAAGAAATCAAATCCGAAATCGATTCCAAAAAAGAATCAAACTAAAAACTGAATATCGAAATTGCAAGACAAAAAAACACAGAGCAGGAAATCCTTTTCCTGCTCTTTTTGCCTTTTCTTTTTTATTCCCGGCAACCTTTACGGCATCCGCAGCCGCCAGCTATTGCCACACCGGCAGTAATTGTCCCATACCACATTACCAGCACCGCCGCCTGCAGGCAGCGTCTTTTTCAATACGCAGAATCTAAAAAACCCGCAGCATTCGCTGCGGGCAATACAAAAATAAAATCCAAAAATCTAAAACTTAATAAGCACTTTACTTCTTTTCTTCCACCGGAACCCTCCATGTCGGTCTATAAACTTTCTGGTCTAAGCCAAAAATCAGATTGCTTGTCGCTTCACCTGGTTTTAAGGCCTCTGCCTGTGATTCAAACTGATACATATCGGCATCAATCATATCAATATGATGCAGAATCATAGCCTCCGGGATTGCCGGAAGGGTGACAGCACCCCATTCATATTTTCCATGATGAGACAGGATTACATGCTGCAGAAGCATCACATTTTCCTCATCTACACCAAGCTCTCTGGCGGTCTTGCCCGCAAGCTCGGCGCCAATAAATGAATGCCCCATCAGGTTTCCCTTCACGGTATAATCTGAAGCACCAAATTCATTTGTATCAAGCTCCCAAAGTTTTCCGATGTCATGCAGGATACAGCCGGCAACAAGAAGTTCTGTATTGATGTCACGACAGCCTTTCAGCATTGACGGCTCTTTGTTATATACAGAGGTGATATATGCCGCCGTTTTTGTCATACGGTATGTATGATATAAAAGCCCGCCTCTGATATTGTGATGTACTGCTTTGCCAGCACCCCAGAACATCAGATGGTCTTTGTTGTCATCAAGAATCTTTTTGACCGTTGACGCATACACGCCGCACCTTCCAGCGGTTTTATAGAGGAAGTTATACATCTCTTCTGATTTTACCGGAGCGCCGCAAATAAACAGTGCCGGGTCAGCAGAAGATGCAGTAATTTCACGGGCGACATAACTTTTCTGTCCTTTATACTCCTCCATTTTTAATTCCACAAGAACCGCCTGCCCTGTTTTAAACTTAAATGTTTCAAGGTCTGCGTTCCATACCTTGGCGACAACCTGAGTTTCGCCATCACTGATAGTCATGTTGATAAAGCTGCTGTTATTTTTATTTGCCTTTTCTTCCAAAGCAATAACAATACCCTCAACAGTTCCAATTCCGTTTGTTTTGATTTCTTTAATCTTCATTTGAAAATCTCCTTTCTTGGTTTTAACATTTACATATTTAATATGCTGAATTTTCCAAAAACGAAAAAAGCAGGCCGAAGCCTGCTGAAGAAATTTAAGCACCATATTTATTCCAGATGATATCATACCATTTATGCATTCTCTCGAAGTCAGCACTTGTCATTGCATTGACTTTTGCGACCGCAGCCTTGACATACTTATATGTTTCAGGTCTTGTTGAAGATAATGAAGAACGGTGCAGGACGTAGTCCTTATATGCATCGGCAAAATATTCCTGAGGATTCTGTGTCGCATAACCCTTATTGAAGAATGTAACCTTGCTCTTCTCTTTGTCATAAATCGCTTTCCATTCTTTCTGGCAGTCAACATTGCCAGCTGCCCATGCTACAAAATGACCAAGTTCATGATAGATACAATCATCTTCTTCACGGCTTACAATGATGCGATGCTCTTTTGCTGAAAACTTGCCTGTGAACCCGGTAACATTCGGGTCATAAGCATATTTAAAGCCAAGCTTATCAAACGCATTCAGCACGCCGCTGTCAGCCAAAGGGGCTTTCCTTCTGATAACTGACGTTCCAGACGTTGTACAGGATATAACAGTCACTTTTGCGGTATATTTTTTACCGAGATATGTAGCAGTGATTGTCGCAGAACCGGCCTTTCTTCCGGTTACATTTCCATTTGCGTATACAGTAGCAATTTTTGTATTACTGCTTTTCCATGAAGCGAGACCGACAATGTTCATCAGACGGAGACGTGTAGTTTTTCCAACCTGAACCTTACAGTCTTTGAACTCCATTTTTACTTCTTCACCAGGTTTAACCTTGACGGTAACATTGCAGTACAGCTTCTTTTTACCGACAACTGCGGTAATCTTTGCTTTTCCTGCAGAACGGGCAGTGACATAGCCTTCGCTTGTCACGCTTGCAACTTTCGGTTTGCTTGATGACCATTTGGCTTTTGCTCCTGTATTTAATACAGTAAGCCGAACCATAGTTCTCGTGTACAGGTTGAGTGAAGTTTTATTCAGCTTTACAGATGCCGCATACACATCCTGAACCGGAATGACGCTTGTAGCTGTTACAGTCATTACCATGACAACTGCCATCAGCATGCATAAAACAGATTTTTTTAAATTTTTCATTATTTTTTTCTCCTGTTTTTGTATTTGTTTTCAATATGCAAAATCAGGCAAAAAATAAACAGCAGGTTTTCCCCGCTGCTCATGTTGTTGTTATAGGTTTTTGTACAAGCCAAAACCTCGTATTATCCAGAAGACCCATCGCGCATTTTTCTGGCCTCATTTTTAAAGTTTCTGATTGCATCATTCACTTTTTTATGAGTAATGCCATACTCCTTACAAGCTGCAAACGTTCTGTCTTTCCACTCTTTTTCACAGTCCTTTTTGATATTAAGGTAAGTTTCTATAATGAACTTTTCTTCCCTTGTCATACCTTTAAGAACCTTTCGGATTAAGATGTTGTTTTCGATTGATTCCTTTTCCTCTTCAATCTTATACACATCATTTTTACCTACTTTATCAAGAATGGCATGCCCGATATCGTCCTCTGCATCGATACTCACATTTATTGCCTTTCCATCCCTAAGGGTTTTCCTTACCGTAGACACCCTGCAGTTACACTTCTCTGCAATCTCTTCCAGTGTTAACCCTTCATCGAGATATTTAGACATCATGTCGTATCGGTGCCGAATGTATTCGGACGCACCATCTTTAACTTCAGTCTGATAAGCTCTGCTTGCGGTATACTGAATGCTTTTGTTCATATAAGCCCAAAAATCAACCCTTTTTTCGTCAATTTTGTCAAGATAGTTTTCAATCAAATCCTTAATCTGGCCAGCTACATACTGGATGATGTCTTCACGGCTTTCAACCGACACCCCCACATATTGCTTGTTGACGAATCTTTCAGCTTTATAAGCACAGATATAAATGATTTCAATGGCATTGTCCATTATTCCATCTTTCGTTATCGGCTTATCTGCCAGGTCGTTATAATGCTCAGGCTTTGGATAAATACAAGATTTTGGCTGTTGTTTCTCTCCCATTATCACCAGTTCCTTTCTGTTGTTATAGTTAGTATTTCTTTGACATAAATTAATATGCTGGAGCAGCCGTAATAACAAAAAATGGCAACAAAAAAAGCACCACGCGCTTTCGCGCGTGGTGCAATACTTTCTTCATCAGAAGAATTTCAAAACAAAATTTACAATCGTCATACCGATACTGTCACCGGCTGCAATAACCATTGCAATAATGATTGATGCCACCGCGACAGAGACCAGTTCAGAAAAGACCTTTTTCTTGCTTGGCCATTTAATATACTTCATATCAGGTGTTACTTCATGCGTCTCCTCGTCAACACTTTCAAATTCTGCAACACCATTCGTGTCAAAGTTCTTAGCTTTTGTTATTTCCATTTCTATCCCTCCTTAATCTCTGCATAAGATACCACAGTAATTTCTTCCTGCAAGTTCAAGCTGAATCTGCTGTACTGTTTCTGTAATAACACCGATAACGATAATCAGTGAAGTACCGCCGATTGTTGAATTAAGGCCAAGTGCACCGCAGATAACAATCGGGATTACGGTCACACAAATCAGCATCACAACACCGATTGAAGTAAGTCTTCTTGAGATATACTGGATGTACTGTTCTGTATCCTCGCCCGCTCTTATTCCTGGAACGAAACCTCCGGTTCTTCTGATGTTATCAGATACCTCTGCCGCATTGAATGTAATCGGGAGGTAGAAGTATGCAAAGAACACAATCAGTGCCAGGTAAATCAGAAACCCTAAGCCATAGACCGGGTTGTCGTTATCAAACCAGTTCTTCTGGGACATCATATTTAAAACAATTTTACTGAGCCCGCTTCCATATCCCTTTCCGGCGATAGCTGCAATCAGCTGTGGAATTGCCATAAGGGAGGAAGCAAAGATTACCGGCATAACACCAGAAATACCAACTTTTACCGGGATAAGACCGGTTTCTGCGTCTTCGCCAGACTGACTCATCTTCTGTGAATACTGTACATGCAGCGGGTGATATCCTTCTGTCATATAAATGATTACAATAATGATAGCTGCAAAAATCAGTATAGCTGCTGTAATTGACAGTGCTGCAATTGGAGTACTTTTATTCTTCGCAAGTGATTTAAAAAGTGATGCAAACTGTCCAGGCATTCTTGACAAGATATTTGCCATCAGCAGGATTGACACACCATTTCCGATTGATTTTTCATCAAGGATATGTGCAAGCCACATCATAATACCTGTTCCGGCTGTCATAAATGTTGTGATTAAGATAACACATGCAACGCCATTTCCGTTGATTAAGCCTCCTTTGTTAAAGCCGATTGCCATACAGCAGCTCTGAACGATTGCAAGGACGATACCAACGATATTTGTAATTCTTTTTGTCACTTTTTGGCCATGCTCGCCTCTTTTCTGGAGCTTTCCAAGTGATGGGATAACGCTGCCGAGCAGCTGAACTACAATCTGCGCCGTAATAAGTGGTGTGATGCCAAGGGCAAACATCGAGAAGTTCTCAAATGAGCCTCCGGTGAATGCTGAGAACAAGTTTAGTGCATCATTGGAATTTACTGCCATCCACTGTTTAAATACGGAAGCATCTATTCCGGGAACCGGAATCATTGAGATTACTCGGGTAATAAAGATGACAAACACCATCAGCTCCAGCTTTCGTCTGATTTCGCGCGTTGTCAATGCCTGTTTGATTGTATTAATCATTTTTTTATCTCCTCTTTTCTCTATTTTATTTTAACTGTGAAGCCAGCTTGTCTAAAACATCTTCAAAGTTGTTTTCGTCTACAACCGTCAGCCCTGACATAGCTTTAAGATTTTCAGTAATCTGATTTTTTATCTTATCACTGTTATTCAGCTGACAGAGCAGTTCATAATCAGTTTCTTTTTTTTCCAGGGCCTCATATGTGGTTGCCGCATCAAACAAAGAACTGAGATACTGCTCGCGGTCAGTACAATTGACAGGGATTCCATACATAGAACAGATTTTATCTATATTAGCCATTTTCCGGTCAATAGTCTCTGACAAATCGTCAACATTTTCTGTTATGTTTTTTAATTTTTTTCTCGCTTTCCTTTTTTTAGTTATTTCTCTTATAAACATTGGCATATACATCGCCGCACCTGCTGCGATAACACCAATTCCGGCAGTCATAAATGTTTCAAGCAGTGTAACACCCACAAGCACCATCGGAGTTCCTGCCGCAATGAGTACCATTCCAAGGCTGTCATTGTCTGCGTTCTCTTTCAGCTCCGTCCTGTCTCGCTGTATCTTTGCTGCTGTAACATATTCTTTTCTGATTGATTTTAGCTCCCTCTCATCTTCAAGGGCGCTTTTTATTCCCTCTGCCGGGCGCGATACTTTGAAGGTCTCGCTTAGCTGGTCATGCATTGCTTTTTCATAAGGCGTGAGTTTAAACTGTTCTTCATGCTCACGTCTTGCTTCAAGCTCATCAATTAGGACACCCGTTTTTCGCAATGTCCTTAATGTGTTTTTAGGATAATATGGCTTATCCGGCGCCCTCAATTCGTTCTTCATTTTTCTGAATTTCCTTTGCAAGATTTAATTTTGATATAAAATATCTGGCATATGATTTTGAACATGCCGCATAATAGTCCTCTGCGCTGGAATATTCTGTAGTATTCTGCATAACTTCTGCTGCCAGTTTGTCGTCATCCAGCCATAAATTGTACTTTTTCGCAAGAGCCAGAATCTTTATTTCATCATCAAGGCTCTGTTCTACTTCTTTTTGAATCTTTGTTGTAAATTCTTTTGTGGTCTTACATCCAAAATTCTCCTTGATGTAAGATTTAAAAGTTTTATCATCCGGGCTGCTGGCTCCGGTCAGCTGATAGTAATACATGAATTTCTGCTGAATGTCGTATGACAAGACATCTTCAGGATATCCGGTTACGGAAACCGATTTGCAAAGCTTATCAATGGAATCTTCATTTGTACTCAACACCTTCTGGTTGTACAGGTAGTTTTTGATAAATGTTCTGTAATTTGACGCATTCATGTATTGTCCGCTTGTCAGTGTAAATACTGTCATATTTGTTATGTTTACGGAGTTAATGTCATTTACAGTAATATCGTATTCACAACCAGAGCACTTCACTTTCACGTTGTCTCCGACTTTGCATCCGATAAGTTTTTTGCTTACTTCTTCCGGGAAGAAGCTCGAATCAAAACTCCATTCCATATTTGACAGATTTTGGATTTCTTCTTTTGTATCAGTATCAGTTTTTACGTATGCCACATGGGCAATACATTCCTCATCAATGGCATCGGTCTCATCTCCATATATACGGGCTTCGCGCATCAATGATTTGATATAGTCGTCAACCTCATCATCAGAGACAGAAACCTTTTTGGCTTTAAATTTACTGATATCTGCTTTACTGGTATCAGCATATGTTTCAGGATTATACTCCGGCCTTTCGGCATCCTCTTCTATTTCAATCTCTCCCGATAATGTCTTCATTCGCTTACATATATATGTAACGTTCTGGGACTGGTCACTGACCATATCGTTTATTTTATCCGTAATACTTTCGCCAACTGTTGTACTGTCAGCAACTTTATCCAGTACGTCATACTCACCTGTGCATCCTGTCATAAACAGTATGCCGGATAAACCAACTGCCGCAACAGCAAAACCTGGCGGAAATTTATTTTTTTTCTGCATTTTTTGAAAGTCTTTTCCCCCTTTCATTTTTGTCTATATTCAATATGCTAAAAAAAACACAAATCATATCATTTTTGCGAAAAAAATTTTTAAGCATATTAAATAAGTAAAAACTAACAAAGAAACAGGAGGAATTTATAATGACAAAAGCAAAAATTTTAGGGTTACTTTCTCTGCCGATACTGTTTTCAGCAGTATTACTGGTAGGATTAACAATCGCGCATATCGCAACAGCACCACCAATTGAAGAGGTTGTATGTTTAATCGCAGCAACCACAATTGTCGTACTGCAAGCAATCAGCCATATGTGGTTTGGGCTGTCATTTGACGACAAAGAAAATAAGCACTAAGAAAGTCAAAGAGCCAGGAAATTTTTCCTGGCTCTTTTTTTATGCTGCAAGCAGTGCGATTACTTCTTTAAATGAATCTTTATAAAAGATATGTTTTTCCTGCCCGCCAATCATGTTAACCCAATATGTTCCATCATCTTTCTGGCCTATCAGCAGACTCTTATTTCTGTATTCAATTTGCAGATTGCCGCCTGAAGTTACCATAATCGCGCATCTCATATTTCTTACGATATCAACGGTTTCTTCGCCCTTCCGGCTCCACCACTTATCTTCTGTCGTCATCTTCTTTGCCGCATCAAACAAATCTTCAACGTAGTGATGTGTTTTTGAAGACTGCACTTCATCAACGTATAATTTCTTTTCGTGCTCTCCAATCACAAAGTTCTTTGTCTGTCCTTTGATGTACATAATGCCGTTTTCTGTATCTGGCTTCATCCTGAACACCGGGCCGCTCATGTAATTCCACAGCTTTTCATCTTCACACATTCTGATGAATTCATTAAGCTCAGTCAGATTCTTTGCCGGCACTGCCCATTCCTGACCGTTCTCTACAATATAGTCTTCTCCCTCGGCATCAAGTTCATACACGTATGACCCTAACACAACAGATATCATAAAACCTCCTTTTTCATTATTTGATGCTTCATACGTTCCGTATAATCCTTGGATGCTCATCAAATCATCCTGTATGTCTAATTTATAACTCATATATTTCTCTCCTCTTTTACAGCCTGTTTTTGGCTTATTTTTTTATATTTCCAATATGCAGAATTTTTTATTTTGCAAAAAGTGTTCTGTTTTTTAAATTATTCTGCATATTAATATTGCAATATTATGTTTTACGATAGGAGAGAAAAAATGAATACAAACAACGAATTTTATGGCAAACATCTGAGCCATATGGAAACTGTAAAAAGTAAAGCTGTCAGCCTGGCAAGCTTAATGTCAACATTTTCAGGAATAAAATCTGCAGCACACATTGTGTCCAGGATTAAGACTCCGGAAAGTATGACTAAGAAGATTCAGAACGACAACCTGCCGGTCAACCATCACTCAGCTCTTGCAGTTGAGTCTGATGCAATTGGTGTTAGGATTATCGTTGAATCTGTCGCTGATGTGTATGCGATTTATGAAAATCTTAAACGCATCAAATCAGTTGATGATGAGACAAGCTGCCGGATTGTCCATGTGAAGGACTATATCAAACATCCTAAAGAAAGCGGATACCGAAGTCTTCACGTTATTATGGGGTTTACATCCGGAGACCCGGATTTTCCAGAAATGAAAGTTGAATTCCAGTTGAGGACATCTATCATGGACTGCTGGGCAAGCCTTGAACACCTGGCACAGTACAAGCAGGTGATAGAGTTAACACCTGACGTGCTTGACATGCTGGATACATACCGCCATGCAGCGGATATGGAAATGGCTCAGATTAAAGAAGCCTAAGACATCGCGGGAGCGATGTCTTTTTTGGTTTTTTGCAAAACAAAAGAAGCTGCGGGCAGCAGCTTCTTTTTCAGTTTTGGATTATTTAGTAGCTTTCTTGTGGATGTTCAGCTCTGCATTTAGAGGTTCCACTTCAGTTTCTGTCAGATTTGTAAAATCAGCAATCTCTGCATCAGAGAAGCGTCCATCTTTTATCATCTTTTTTGCAATCTTGATTGCCTGCTTTTTCGCTCCCGCAAGCTCACATTCAGCCCTGAAATCATCAATTGTACTTGCCATCAGCTCACCACTCCTTCGCCGCCATCTTACCTTCTCTTCGTTTCTGTTTATTGGTCTTACCATAAAACACGGTCGGTCTTCCAACCGGCGGGCGGTCATGCTGGATTTTGGAAATTCCCATCTGCATCTCCAGTTTCTGAAGTTCTTTCTTGCTTAATTTTTTAGCCATTATTTTTTCTCCTCTCTTTGCGTGTATTTTTACAATTTCTTTCATATACAATATGCCGAAAAAAGCAGTATACGAAAATTATTTTGCATATTAGAAATATACAAAATATTTTAGGAGGAAAAATAAATGCCAGAGGAGATTATTTTTGACGAAAACATTAAGGGAAAAGTGCAAGTCGAGTCATTAAGCGAGTTGGAAGACTACGTTGAACACGAAAATGTTAAACGAAATGCAACTATTACAAAAATTACGAGGACGATAGGGAGGATTATACTTCTTTTCACAATTGGCCCGTTTTTCCTATGTCTTTCGATTGGCATAATATGTGAAATAACATCAGCCATACAGGGAACAAATGAAGAAGACCTGGCATATACAATTTATACTGTGTGTGGTTGTACTGTAATGATTCTCTTTTCTCTAGTTCTCTCTTTTCACCCAGCAGTGTGTATTGGCCCTATTCCAGTTGGCCTACTTTTGTATATCCGGGCTGCAGACAGAAAAGTTAACTGCAAAATATGGGGCTTGAAAAAGCAAAGATTGCAGTTTGACGGGCGTCATATTATGCAATATTTCAGTGACAAAAGCTATTCGAAAGAAGAGCTAATATCAGACGACAAGCCAAACGAATTTGTTAAAGTGTACTATATGGCAAAAGTCTGTACGGATACGCAATTTTCAGATGAGTATATAAAAGTATCGGCTTCAGTATACTACGATGCATTGCTTAACAAGAATGCCAATTTTGTTCTATTAGAATATCAAGACAAGAAGAGAAACACATACAGTATCGATTCAGAGCCAAAACGAAGAAACAGGAGCGATGCCTGAGGCATCGCTCCATCTTTTTTTAATCTTTTTTCCATTTTTCTTTTCTTATTACATTTTTACGGCCTGCAGCTGCCGCAAGGTTCATACCCTTCGGCAATCAACTCATCTCTGCTGCCACTGAATTCTTCTTTGTTTTTTGCTTTCATTTTTTTAACACTTTTACAGTCAGGCTTATGAAATTTCCCGGTATTTGTATTGATTACAAATTCTGCCTGCTCTGCATTGTCTGTATCGGCAACACTATCATCTACCACCGCATTTCCATCGTCAACCCAACTATCGCCTGTCGCATAGTCAATGCCGATTCCCGGCTGAACGTTATAACAGTAGACATTAAATTTAACTCCAGCGCCATCATCTTCCACAGACTCGGCTTCCATCTGTACACCGGAAGCGACAAGGTTGTCACCGTCAAAAACCGGCGTTACGCGGTATAATACATGGCTAGCTGTTTCTTTGACATAATCGGCAACCTCGTCTTCAAATGGCAGCATGCCGTCAACATTAAGATATCTTGTACCGGTTATCAGATTTTTTGTATTCGCGTTTTCACCGGCAAGCTGAAATCCAATGAGGTGACAGCGGTTGTACAAATATCTGTCATTAATTAGCTCCGGATACTTAACGGTATGCCATCCGGACGGCTTAATCATGCCAATCGCGCCACGCTTCTCCGTCGGCATAATCTCCTGGCATATATTAGCATAAGCCACACCGCATCTTCCAAGGCCATCAAGCTCGCTATAATCTTCAAACGCTTCCGTAGTAAAATCATCTGTCCCAAATTCTGGCTCATTGTCATTGATTACAGTATAAGGACTTCCAGTATACTCCGGAATCTGTGTTAAATCAACAGCTGCATAAGCATCTGCTGTCATCCATGGCATTCCGTTTCCGGACAATATCATTCCGGCGACTGCAGCAACCGCAAAAGCCTTACCAATCTTGTTCTGGAAAATATTTTTACGCATATTTTTTCTCCTTTTTTTGTTATTTTTTATATTATGCGAAATTGCAAGTAGTATAGCATTTTTTTGCGAAAAAAGAAAGACCCGGAGCTCTTTCATCCGGGTCTTTTGTATTATGCCGCGCTGTCACGTTTCGGTGCTACTGCCCCTTTCAGTCTTGAAGAAAACAGTGTGTATACGGCATCGTTTTTAATCTCATCAGACATCTTACTGAACATATCAAATGCCTTCAGTTTATATACGATTGCCGGGTCTTTCTGGCCATATCCCACAAGGGAAATATTCTGTCTCAAAATTTCCAGGTCATTAATATGCTGCATCCATTTAACGTCAATGCATCTCAAAATAATTTGCCGTTCAAACTCCCTGAACATATTAATATCCGGCCATTCTCTTTCGCGGTCACAATATTTATTTTTAGCTGCTTCAATGTAAAGTTCTGAAAGGTCTTTTTTGGTCATTCCAGGTGTGTAATCCGGTGATTTGATACCAAAGACCAGAACTTCAATCTCTTTTTTAATGTCTTCATACTCAGCCTCTGACACTTTTTTGTTATCGCAATATTTATCGATAATCATATTGACAGAGTCCTGAATCATGCTAATCATGGTAGAACGTGTATCAGCCTTTTCAAGGATTGCATCACGCTCCGCATAAATCAGCTCTCGCTGTTCATTGTTTACCTTATCAAATTTAAGTACATTCTTTCGTGCCCCGAAGTTATTATCTTCAATAACCGTCTGGGCTTTTTTTACAAATTTGTTTACGGTGTTATTTTCAAGGCTGTCATCGTTCTTCATACCTGTCGCGGAAAGAACATTTTTCATCTTTTCAGAACCGTAAAGTCTCAGCACTTCATCGTCCAAGGAAAGGAAGAATACAGACTCTCCAGGGTCGCCCTGTCTTCCAGAACGTCCTTTCAGCTGGTTATCAATTCTTCTTGACTCATGACGCTGTGTTCCGATGACCTTAAGGCCGCCTGCTGCACGCGCTTCATCATCAAGCTTAATGTCTGTACCTCGTCCGGCCATATTGGTCGCGATGGTAATAGAGCCTTTTGTTCCGGCCTTTGCGATGATTTCTGCTTCTTTTTCAATCAGCTTTGCATTTAAGACTGTATGTGGCAGGCCTTCATCTTTCAGCATCTTATCAAGGATTTCTGAATCCTGAATGGTAGATGTACCTACCAGAATTGGCTGTCCTGTTACATGTGCCTTCTTGATTTCATCAACAACTGCCTTGAATTTTGCTTCCCTTGTCAAGAACATACGGTCAGGGAGGTCTTCCCTCTGTACCGGTCTGTTTGTCGGAATCTTTACAACGGACATGTGATAAATATCCTTAAATTCTTTCCTTTCGGTTGACGCAGTACCGGTCATACCGCATTTCTTCTTATATTTATTAAAGAAGTTCTGATATGTGACAGTTGCATATGTGGATGTTTCTTCCTGTACCTCAACGCCCTCTTTGGCTTCAAGAGCCTGATGGAGTCCATCTGAATAACGGCGTCCCGGCTGAATTCGTCCTGTTGATGAGTCAACGATTAATACTTCCCCATTCTTTACAACGTAATCTTTATCTCTCTTCATAAGGTTATGTGCTCTCAGCGCTGCAAGGATGTTATGATACAGTTCTGTATATTTTCTGTCAGAGAGGTTGTCGATACCGAAATACTCTTCACATTTCTTGATGCCCTGAAGCGTCAGGGTTACAATCCTGTGTTCTTCATCTACTGTGTAATCCCCGGTTTCTGTTGCTCTTTCACCGGCAAGCAGGTCTACTTTTGTAAGCTCCTGCGTTTCACCTTTTTCAAGCTTTTTCGCAAGTTCATTGCATGCGGTATACAGTTTTGTTGATTTTCCACTGACTCCGGAGATAATAAGCGGCGTTCTTGCCTCATCAATAAGTACGGAGTCAACCTCATCAATAATACAGTAATTAAATCCGCGCTGCATCTTGTCTTCCAAGCGCTGAGCCATATTATCCCTCAGATAGTCAAATCCGAGTTCTGTATTTGTGATATATGTAATATCTTTTGCATATTCTTTTTTCTTTTCTTCCGGCGATGTTGTTTTTAAAATACATCCGACAGAAAGTCCCATGAAGCGATGGATTCGTCCGATATCCTCTGCATCACGTTCTGCCAGGTAGTCGTTAACTGTTACGACATGGACGCCTTTTCCTTCAAGTGCGTTAAGGTATGCCGGCATAGCTGCAATCAACGTGTTATGTGTTACAACATAATTTCCACAGAGGAACAGATGTTCATCGTTATCAACTGTAAAGCATACCATCTCTGTTTCTTCTTCTTTTTTAACGATATCTTTGATTGCTATTCTGTCGTAATGTTTACGTTTATTACCAGCCGCATCTGCCAGCATAGCTCTGTCAAGCTTGAACGGATAACGGAAGAAATGCTTCTTCATATCATTATCAACATTTACATTGATTGTATACTGGTCAGCTTTTGCTGTTCTGACGCCGGCCTTTCTTGACAGCCACCAGGAGCATGACATACCAAGGGAATAGATAACTTCGCAGATATCGTCTCTCAGCTTTTCGGAAGTTGTTGAATATGTAAGATGGAAGCGGTCTTTATCTTCAATACATCCATCTGTATCAAACAATCCCTGAAGCAGAGCCCATCGCTGTTCAATGGATGCAGTTTTGTAAATATCCGGAATGTACTTGTCACCGCATCTTGTCTGACTTAACAGTCCATCCAGTTCAGGACAAATATCATATCCATGCAGCCTGTTTTTGTTGTCACCATGTTTTCTGAAAATCCAGGAATGATTATTCTTATTTGCTTTAAAGACATCAACATCAAGGATTTTTGCGACTTCATTTGGTACAAAATCATTACCACTCGAAATTTCCAGAGCGTGAGTTTCTTTGCGGCATCCATTGCCAAGAAATACACCTAATACATACGGGTCTAATGGTAACTTTGCTTCAGGATACTCAGCAGCCCCATTCATTGGAATTCTGAATCTGTATGCTCTTCCTTCTCTTAAACCCCTATTGTACATATCAACAGTATTTACAACTTGAATGTTCTTTCGACCGCCGCAGTAAACACTCCATAAATGTTCATCTGCTGTTTCCACAACTCTTCCATCAGAAAGATGCACTTCATAAATCTGCTTTTTGCCCTGCGGGTAAACACCTGTCACCTTTGTTGGTTTTCCATGTCTGTCAAACAGCACATCTCCAATTTTAATGTCTCCGGCTGTTTTCCAGCCATCAGGAGTAGGCATTGGTGTGTCTAACGGAATTGCTTTGCCCTCCCCAGTTTTGTGCTCTGCAATTTTTCCTTCATTCAGCACAATCGCGCCCATAATCTGCACTTTATACGGTCTTAAGCCAATCGTTCTGTAGGCCGCTTCTCCTACTGCTGCATATGCATCCGGCAAAATCTGCTCAAGAGTTTCTCCGTTTGCAAGTCTCATCTTAAATTCATCTGTTTTTGCTTTCAGCTCGCTGTCTGACAGCCGCTGCATATTTTCCATCTTTGCGTATACCTTATCTGCCTGTTTCTTCAGCTTATTAAGTTCTGACATTTTTATCTCCTTTTTTTAATCTATTTTTCATGGTCTAAAAAGGCCTTCAATTTTTTCTCAGATTTAATATGCTGGATTTTTATTTTTTTTATCGTTTTTTACGAATTTTTTTTATTTTTTTTCTGAACACAAAAAAGGCCAGCGGAAAAATCCGCTGGATGCCAGAAAAATATGTTATTTTCTCACGCTGTATTCTTTTACGGCAGTATTATTGCTATTTACAAACTGCCATGACACAGCCCCGAAGAACGGGCCAAATTTCATATCAGTACACACATCGCCACTCATCACCACGGTAACGTTGTCACTATTGCATACATGCAATGCCTTTTCATAAAATTCGGCAGACTCACCGACAGAAAAATGAAACACCTCTTCGTTTCGCAAAGACTGCATTGTGAAATTGATTTTATCTCCAGCCATTTCAATACCAGTTACCTTTCCGGACACTACATAAAATGGTTCTTTTCTGTCGCAGCCTTTAAGATGAAAGCCGGCAAGGTCTTTTTCTTTATATACCGTAAAAATCTTTGCACTTCTTTCCATCTTATTAAGACGATACATCTCATTGCAGCCCTGGTTGTATTTCACGCCCTTTTCAGGAATATTTTCCATATCAATGCCATCAAAAAGAGAACCCTGTTCAACATTATTCATATTTTTACTCCTTTCTTCCTTTCTTTAAGCCGCTTTTGCTAAACCTGAATACATTTTCATCATATGCAGCATATATTCCGGATGAGCATTTATGATTTGCTCTGCTTCAGCAAGTGCCTTTCCTGCATTGGCTTCATCAATTCCGGCTTTATATTTTTCATAAAATGAATAAGCTGCATGCATAAATGAACCAGAAGCTTTTGTCTCCTCACATACAGCTTCATAAATCACGCTTCCAAATTCAGCAGCAAACCGGCATGGATTCTGTCTGTTGTATTCTGCAAGTAATTTCATTCCCTCAGTCTCAAAGGAATCAATATTGTCAACAAACTGTTCAAACATCGTCCAAGCCTCCTGAAAAGCCTTTCCAGCTTTTTTGTATTCCGTACGGGCTGTATTCTGGTCAAGTTTGGACTCTCTGTCTGCTTCTTTAATAACAATAAGCATAATCTTTTCATAAAATTTGTTATCATACTTACTGTGCAGTTCGTCCACATTCTTAACACACTCTGACCATCCGTCATCGGTGTTATTCTTGCGGACTTTATTAAATTCCTTCCAAACTTTTCCAAATACCTCATGAGTTTCTTTCTTGTTTAACATATTGTTTTCCACCTTTCTTTATTCTTTTTACTCTTTCAATATGCCGAAACAAAACATTGTTAGAAAGCGGGGTGCATTTTGCATATTAAATTAAAAAGAAAAAAAGAAGGTGACAAAATGTCAGATAAAGACCAATTATTAAAACAACAGCGTGAAGAAATAGAAAAATTAAAGAAAGAACTACAGGACGCATCGAAGCCGTCTTCAATGTTTTCTGTGTTCAAGAATACAATGAAAAGAAACGTCCATGACTTTTTCATACGTGAAGACAAAATGAAAACAATGGATTCAAAAATTAAAGACCTTGAATCCAAACTGGCCCAAAAGGAGGAAGAACTAAGCAGGACATCTGCTGAACTGTTTGCCGCCAATCTCACAAACGGAGACATACCAGACGGTAATGACAGTGACAGCGACAGTGAAGACAGTGACGATAAATCACCAGATGAAAATGACGGATTTCCTGATTTTGATAACATGGATGACGATTTTATGCGTGACTTTCCACAGAACCGTGAAGCGGCAGTAAAACGTTATTTTGGAAAAATAGACCTTACATCATTGGCGGGAACACAACCGGAAATTGAAACGCCACAGCCAGAGCCACAACCGGCAGATATCCAGCAGGACAAACAGCCGGAAGAGCCAAAAGAACAGCCGCAGCCTGCAGAAGCACCAGTTCAACAGCAAAAGCCGCAACCAGTCCAACAGCCTCAGCAACAGCCGCAACTACATATTGAAAAAGACGATGACGACGATTATGATTCAGGATATAATTCATTTGAAACGTCAATCAACGAAAAGCCAGTTATTTCAAAACCTGTGGTAAGTAAAAGGCCAAAAAGGAAGCCGAAACGCGGCTCTGAATCAAACAATATACAAAATATGCTGCATGAAATCGCACAGGAAGAAAACAAAGCTCCTGAACCGGCAGCAGACACAATGCCAGATATCGGCACGCAGGCAGACGAGCTTCCAGATATAGACTTAAACGAACCGTTAGGAGAACCGTTATACGAGGATTTGCCGGAAGCAGAAGAAGACGTCTTCAGCGAGCCAAAATTAAAAATCAGCAAGCGACCGGAAAGAAAAAAGAGACCACAAAAAGAAGAACTAAAAGTAGAAGCGCCGCAAGAGACCATAAAAGAACCGGCGCAGGAAACATTACCGGAATCTCAGCCAGAGCATCCGGCACCGCAAGCTGAAACCGCACCGACACAGCAGAAAAGGAAAAAGCAGCAAAAGAAGGACAGAAGAAACCCGCAAAGTCAATCTGTCAGTGACAACAATACCAAGCCACAAGACGCTGCAAGCGAAGCCAAACCGGAGCAGCAGGCAGTTCAGGAAGAGGTATCCGAAAAGGAGCAGAAAAATCAAGAGCTATCTGATAAACCTGCCGAAAATAGAGTTTCTTCAAATGTTAATGCACCAGAATCAAACACCGCAGAAAGCGTCTCGTCTTCATCTCCTCCCGCGGATACAGCAGCACCCACTGATGGCACAGCATCACAGCCAGGTGAAACCTCCCGGAGAAAATCAAGACGGAAGAAAAAGAAAAACCGTGCAAAACAAGTCATCAGCGAAAATATTAGCGAAAATACTCAGACAGAACAGACCGACATCCAGAACAGAGAGCCGGTCATGCCTGAACTACCATCGGATTTCCCGGATATGGAATCCTTCGCAGAACCAGATATGCCAGAGCCGGAGCCTGACTTCGGGGAAGCACCGGATATTGAACCAGATTTTGGCAGCATAGAACAAGCTGAACCTGACGGTACATCTAATACCGGAAATTCACAGGTCGTTTCTACATCAGAAGACATTACATCCACGCCGGTAGCAGCGCCCGAAGAGACGGCAGACAAAAAAGAGCCTGATAACAACGATAATGCTATAAGCCAACAATCAGATTTTATACCGGAAGACGTTTCAGCCATACCGGCGATATTACCCGAAAAAGAAACAGACAGCAAAGAGTCAGGTAACAACGAAAATGAAAGCGAAGTTGAAAACATAACTGCAGCAGATTTGGAAATCCAAGAAGTTTCAGAAACTACAGATACCTCAGAATTTTTAGAGAACGCGGAGAATACAAGCAATGCCAAATCCATAGAAACTCCGGAAACATCAACAAATGCTGAAAATGCAACAGAAGCTGAAAGCACAGGAAGTACAGACGCAACAATAGAGGCTGAAAATACAGAAGCCGTAAAAGATACTGAAATACCAGAAATTTCAGAGCCGGCCGACTCCCAAACGTCAAGCGAGCCAGAACCAGATGTTCCAGACATCAAGGAGCCGGAGATAGAATTACCTGATATTTGCTCCGATATCGACTTTGGCGATATAGACGAGCCTGACAATATCGTATTTCCTGAATTTGATTATGTAGTAGAGCCAGAAATTCCAGACCCGAGTGAACTTCCTCCAATTGAAAGCAACGTGATATCAATATTTGACGAGGACTGGGATGATGACGACAACTAGAAAAAGACCTGCAATTTGATTGCAGGTCTTTTTATTACTGTCTTCAGTTTTTCCTCCTTCTTTTAGCAGTTATAAGCATCACGGCGATTCCAAGTAATCCAGCCATAGCATAAAAAGCTTCATGTGTGATTACACCGGTATTAATTCCGCTTGTCGTGGAAGAACTTCCACTTTTTTCTGAGGCTCCAATATCTGAATCTGACCCGGCAGCAGGTGTTGTTATGCTTACCGTATTTGTAAAATTACATTCCGGCAGCTTATTATCGCTTCCGTTTTTGTATACTATCGTTTCTGCATTCATCACCCCGCTGTCATTTTCAGTAACATACACATCAGCGTTATATACGGTTTTATCGTATGTTGTATTACTATCACTTCCAGTCTCCTGCGTTACAATGTATTTATATGCACCGGGAGTACTAAAAGAGACAGAGACATTTTCAGTCTCTCCATCTTTAATATAAACAGTTTCAGGAGAAGCCTGGTTTCCGTCGTCTCCTTTTATTGAAACTTTAAATTCTTCATTACTGTTTTTAGCAGTACAGGAAACCGGAATAACTGCGTCAATTGTCCCTGCCGCATAAACAGGAGTGGTCATCAGGCATAAGGCAATCAACGGTAATATTCTTTTTCTCATTATTTTTTCTCCTCGTATACAAAAAATGCGCCCCGTTAAAAACAAGGCGCTGTTTTTCTATCAGCCATTACAGGCCATAAATTCAATTATTTGACGGCATTACGCCTTATATCAGCCGTCTAACGCTCCAAAAATCAGAGTTCTGTCAACGGTATCAGGATATTTACAGGTAGATAAGCCAAGCAGCTTCTCATTATCTTTTGGCAATGCGGTATCATCCAGAAACAACGCATGCTGCTTAATATAATTTAAAGTGTTGTCATTCTCTGTCGGCGCAAAAATCGATTCTTCCGTTGCTTCACACTCTAAAACGGCAAATATGCGAATCTTATATGTCTTTTTACCTACGACGAGAGAACCGGTTCTATGTGAATTAAAGTAATCTTCATTCAAATATTCATCAATCGCCCCAAACATCATGCCGTGTTCCATATGGTGTCCATAAATCAAAGAATAATAATCTTTGAATTCAGGGTCATTTCTGCTGTCAAGAAAGATACTTCCAGACAGAGCATAATCGCCAAACGGGTCTTTGTTCAGATACTCATTATTGTCTTCACCCTGCATAACAGGATAATCTATATTTGTATCATCAACTGTTAGCCATGCTACCATATTTCCGGTAATTTTTTTATCTGTCTCATCATCGGCCTCATATCCAGGCTTATATTTCAAGATACTGTTATCTGTCGCCTGTTGATATACCATATAGCTGTCATATAATCCATATGAGCCAAGCAAAAACAAAACAATACATACCAGGAGGATTGATTTATCAATCAGACCATCAATCAGCCTGATTATTTTTTTTCCAAAATCTTTCAAAATCCTCTCCTCCTGATTAAGAATAAAAGCTTACCGTCAATATCCGATTTCTTGACACCTCCAAACTGGCGGCTGTCATCTGTATCAGAGCGAAAATCATTCATAATGAAAACTTCGTCATCACCGACATTTATCGGGTATTTAACTCCGTCAGCACCGAAAGTCTGATATGTTATTTCCTCTGAAGGCTGGTATCCATCAACTGTATAACCACCTTCTTTCGGAAAATCAACTGACTGTCCACCAACCGCGGCAATCCTTCCAAGCTTCATCTTGCCTTCGTCATTACGATACAGCACGACGTCCCCGGTTGTATAATCATCCAGTTTATAGATAATACACAAATCACCGTCTTTCACAAACGGAAACATATTATTTCCTGTCATCCGGTGCAGGCCAAGAATCCATGTCAAAACAATAATAACGATTACCGTCAGAACAGCTATTTTAATAAGAAGCTTCGCCAGCGGGCCAAGTTTCTTTTTCTTCTTATCTGTCACTGGGGTTGCAGCTTTTTTTCTGCTTTGTTTTGCTCGTTTTTTTCTTTTTTTGCCGGCGGAAGGTTTCTTCCGCCGGGTTTCCTGAATATCAGGAATTTCAGTTTCTTTTTGTCGAATTTCTGACACCGTCCTTTCTGGCGCTAGAATTCCGCCAAGCCGGCAGCGTGTCTGCCGGCGTTTTTAAGATTATTTTATTACAATTACCACCAAAACAGCCAAGCCACCGCGAGCTAAGCTCACGAGTGGCTGAGGCGGTTGCACCAGGTGGTGCCATTAGAAGATTAATCGAAAAAGATTATTCATCCTCTTTATTGTTTCTCTTCATTACCATTGTTACAACACCGGCACCACCAAGAATAGTTACTACTGCAAATGGAGCAACTGCCATAATAACACCAGTCGGGATAACACCATCACGTGTATTTAAGAAACCTGTTGTCAGGTCAGTAGAAACGATTGTTCCATCAACCGGAGCAGCTTCTGTATCTGCTTTTGTGTCTACAACCGGAGTATCCTTTGTATTTGCTGTAGATTTGTAATCTTCTGTATTCTCTGTTACAGCATATGTTGTATCTTTTGCAAGACCCTGAACTGTAATCTGCTGTCCATGCTGCAGATAGAATTTCTGTGTTGCTTTACCAGCATCATCTGTTGTGATAGATGTAACGTTTGCTTTTCCTGCGTTTGCTTCAATTGTAGCTGCGTTTGCTTTGGATGTAGCATCTGCCTCATCAATAACAACATCATATTTTGTATTCGGCTGTGCTTTGTCAATGTTCAGAGTAAATTCGAAGTATTTATCACGGGAAGCCTGGTTACCTGTAACCTGTTTTCTAAGTGTCAGGTCAGATGTATCATAGCTGTTTGTGAAGCCCTGGGATTTCTTATCTGTATATGCTCCAGTAGAACCAAAATTCTCACCTGCTGCTACGTCCGGTTCATCGTCCACATTGGAATGAAGCACATATCCAGCGATTGTCAATTTCTTTGTAAATGCTCCATCAACTTCTGCGGAAGCATCATTCACATACACATCAAGAACTCGTGTAAGGTCAGCATCGTTTGTGATACCCTGGTTAGTACCAGCTTCTGTAATGATATAACGGTAAACACCCGGCTCTGTGAACTGTACTTTGGAGAAGTCCAGAGTTGCTGTTTTCAGTGCATATTTTTTGCCTGCTGCAAGGTCTTTAACATAAGCATCTTTTGTTGTGTCATGTGTATCGGAACCGTCTCCCTGTTTAAACACGATAGAATTTGCTGCTGCATCTGCTGCACCAACACCTGCCATTGTAACTTTGTCTGCATCAACACCAGCCAGAACCTGGAACTTCTTTCCTGCAACATCGTAAGCTTTTGCATTGCCTGCGGTTACTGCATATGTAAATGTTGCGTTCGGTACATTTGCCTGTTTGTCCATTACCAGGAATTTATCAAATGTAGTTGTTTTTGTTCCTTCAATTGTAGCGCCATAATTTGTTCCTGCTGCGGCAAGAACTGGAGTTCCTACCCCTGCGAA
>ENA-OPSY01000475-OPSY01000475.1-human-gut-metagenome-genome-assembly--contig:-NODE-475-length-28842-cov-5.378192_pt1 | contig 28842 bp, 14 predicted proteins | sample MGYA00241464_ERZ501920 | MGnify/ENA primary metagenome ERZ501920 (study PRJEB25962, sample SAMEA2042396) | human gut metagenome | biome: human gut; feature: human-associated habitat; material: faeces...
TGAACCGGGTAAGGGGTGCTATGTCTCTATTTTTGTCTTAAATGAAAGAGCCGTGATAGAACCCATATAGGGCCATTGGAAACAAAATGCATACTATTTTTCACCAAACGGAGGATATCATCCCACACGAATACGCAAATCTTTCCTTGCTCGTTCGAAGGATTATATTTAAGTTTGCAGTTACAATATTGTTAATCCTTCTAATAAAGAAAATACATGAAACAACTGCTCCTATTCCTTATATGCAACCTGGCCTTCCTCCTTACTGTTCAAGGTAACTCAGCGGAAATCCCGCCGGCTGTCATGTTCAAGCAGCTCTCTACAACAGAAGGACTCTCCAACAACAGTGTCCGAAGCATCTACAGAGACAATAGGGGATTCCTCTGGGTGGGGACAGAATCAGGACTCAACAAATACGACGGCTACTCCTTCCAGCAGTATTACCAGAACAACTCCGACCTGCCGGACGATGCCATCAGCGAAATTTTCGAAGGACCGGACGACAATGTATGGATAAGGACTTCCAGCGGCTACAGTATCTATAATTATAAGACCGGTGAATTCGACAATGACTATAAACCCATACTCGATGGGCTGCAAATCCCCAGTAAAAATATTCTGAGGATGGGAAAAACATCCAAGAATGAGTTTTGGGCCTACGACTATTCCAAACTTTACATACGAAGCATGGACAACAGCTCCATCAAAGCCTATCCACTGGTAGTTGAAAAGATTTCAAACCTCTATATAGGTGTCCAGTTCATTTATATAATGTACTCCAACGGTACCCTATACAGTATCAGCAAGCAGACTTCCGAAGTCAAGGAAATAGCCATTCCCACCATCTATAGACCTTTGCTGGAGAATCATGAGCCACACATTTACATAGACCAAAACGAAAGCCTATGGGTATACACCTTCCAAAACAGCCTACTTTTGCACAAGAACAGTTTTACACAGCAATGGGAGGACATCAGCCTGAACAATAACACTCACATACAGTACAATCGCGTGCAACGCATCCTCGACCTGGGAGACGGCAACGTATGGATACTTACCAGCCATATGGGGCTGTTCGTTTACAACACCCTGACCAAATCGCTTACCAACTTGGTGCACAATCCATTGAAACCGCACACCATTGCCAGCAACAATCTGAATACCATTTACCGGGACAAAGACGGAACCATATACATAGGGAATTTCAAACACGGTATTTCCTATTATAGCCCCATGTCCCAAATCATACTATGCAACAAATCCCTGGAATATGATGATATCCTGACCTTCTGCGAAGACACAAGCCAGGAATACATTTACTACGGAACAGACGGTACGGGACTAATCCGACGTTCACTAGTGACCGATTCATACGAAAAGATAGCAACTCCCGCCAATATTGTAGTCGACTTATCCATCGACTCCAAAAACCGCCTATGGATAGGCACCTTCCAGAAAGGACTGCTATGCTACTCGAAAGGGCAAATCAAACAATACACAGTAAGTAACAGCCAGCTTCTCGAGAACAATGTGTATACAGTAAAGGTAGACAAACACGGATACATCTGGATAGGTACCATGAAAGGATACATACAGAGGTTAAATCCGGAAACCGGGCAGTTTGACACCATCTTGTACCGTCCGGGAGAATTCTTTGTCCGAGATATGTACTATGATAAAAACAGTACCCTTTACGTAGCGACCAAAGGAGGACTCATTATCATCGATACGGAAACCCAAGCCTATAATATCTACGCCGAAGCCGGCCGCTTCAAGGAGAACAATATGCTCACTGTCTATAAGGACAGCCGAGACCTTCTTTGGATAGGACATCCACACGGACTGAGTATATGGAACCAGAAGAACGACTCCATCTACTTCCTTGACCAGAAAAACGGACTTGCCGCCAACCTCGTCAGAGCCGTCACGGAAGACAACAACAACCAGATGTGGATTGGTACCGGCAACGGCATCTCACGAATCAAAATAACAAACGGTACATACGCCATCGTGAACTACTCCGTAAGCGACGGACTGATATGCAACGATACCAATGTCCACGCCATCCTCAAGCTACAGAACGGCAATATACTGATAGGCACGCCACAAGGTTACCAGACTATCATTCCACAAGACATCCTGACCACAAGTTATGATGCCAATATTTACCTTACCGGTATTGAGCTCAAATCCGGAATGACCCATCCGGACATCCTGAACGGCAGCTCACTTGAATGTGCACAACATCTTTCCTTCACTGAAAAGGAAAATTCATTCACTCTGTCCTTCTCTGCCCTCGACCTGGTGGAAACGGATAAGATAAAATATGCCTATAAGATTCATTCCAACTGGATTTATGCTGAAAACAACAAAGTAAACCTATCCATGCTGACTGCCGGAAACTATACTTTATCCGTCAAGGCATGCAACTCACAAGGCATATGGAGCCCCAACGTCAAGGAACTGAAAATAAAGATACTCCCTCCTTGGTGGCGCACTTGGTGGGCTTATACCATATATAGCGGTATCGTTTTGTGCATCCTTCTGTCCATTATCCGCAATCTGCGCTTACGCCAAAAGCAGAAACAAATCATGCAGGCCATCGAGGTGGAAAATGAAAGGCAGCAGAAAATCAACAATATGAAACTGCAGTTCTTTGCCAACATAAGTCACGAACTGCGGACCCCCTTGTCACTTATCATCAATCCGCTTGAAGAGTTTTTCGTAGACCATCCCGAATATCGTAAAGGCATTCTGGATATGGTCAAACAAAATGCCGACTATCTGCTGGAACTGATTAACCAACTGCTGGATTTCAGAAAGCTGGATGCCAAGGCTGAAACCCTGAAATGCAAACATGACAACATCCTTATCATTCTGAGTGAAATATTCCACTCTTTCGATCCGATAGCACAGAAACGGAACATCAGCTATAGCCTTACCGCTCCACAACATTCTGTATTCATGGATTTCGACTATGACAAGATACGCAAGATATGCACAAATATCCTGTCAAATGCATTCAAGTTCACTCCCAATAAAGGAAGCATCTCACTGGATATTGCCGTAAGAGGCACAAATCTGGAACTGACCTTTACCGACACCGGTTGCGGCATAGAGGATGAAGCCAAGGAGAAAATATTCCAAAGATTCTATCAGTCGGGCAAAAACCAGTCGAACAACGGAGGCAGCGGCATTGGACTGCACATTGTTTCCGAATACGTAAAGATGCATCAGGGTACTGTCTGTGTCAGGGATAACCAGCCTTGTGGTTCTGTATTCCTGATTGCCCTACCCCTACACCAGAACAGTAATGAAACCAAAAACGGAGAACCGGTCGAAGGACCGGAAATAAAAGAAGAATCCCATCCATTCACCATACTACTCGTAGATGACAACTACGACTTCTTGAAATTTCTCTCTGAAAGTCTTGCCAGGCAGTATCATGTATTAAAAGCCACAAACGGAAAACATGCACTGAATGTACTGGAAAAGGAAGATATTGATTTAGTGGTCAGTGACATCATAATGCCCGAGATGGATGGTCTGGAACTATGTTCAACCATCAAGAATGACATACGCTACTCCCATATCCCCATTATCCTCCTGACAGCTAAAGCAAGTGAAGAACACCAATTGGAAGGGCTTAGCGTTGGCGCAGACGACTATATCACCAAGCCTTTCAATATGGAAGTCCTCAAGCTGCGCATCAACAAGATTATCGAGATGAACGTCAAACGTCAGGAAATATTCAATCAGGACATTAAAATCGAGCCAAGCCGTATCACCATCACTCCCCTTGACCAGCAGCTGGTGGAAAAAGCCATCCAGATTGTAGAGGACAATATCAGCGAAACCGAGTTTTCCGTCGAGGAGCTTGCCAGCAGCCTGAATATATCACGCAGCTATTTCTACAAGAAAATGATTAAGATAACGGGAAAGAAACCCATCGAATTCATCAGGACCATCCGTATGAAACGTGCACAACAACTCTTGACAGAAAGCCAGATGCAAGTTTCGGAAATTGCATATACCTTGGGGTATAACTCCCCCAAGATATTCTCCAAACATTTTAAAGAAGAGTTCAACATCAGCCCATCCGAATTTATAAGGCAGCAGGCTGAATAGAAACATTATTTTGACATCAAAGCATCCAACGAAGACACCAACGCCACCAAAGCAGCACTCCAATTAATGGCTATTTCATTGGAAGCATACGAACCTTCCACATCTGCATAAGACTCATCCGGCAGATTGGAAGGATAGGGTACACCGTCTTGTTGGCCAGGATTGGGACCGCCAACAAGGAAACCGGGAAGAGGTGCCTCTATATCATCCGATGCAGAAAGACGATGGTGCGGATACAGAGGACTTTTCATCCCGAAACCGGTGACATAACAATATCCCGTGGCATTCTTTCCTAAAATGTAGTCCATATTGCGGTAGGCGTTCGTCAGGTACGACTTCTCACCCGTAAGCAAATAGGCGCAAACCAGTGAAGTGGCTTGGTTAGCACACCCTTCGGCAAGGCATCCCCAAAAGAAATCTTTGGCATCGTTGCCGTAAGGAGCGTGGAAAGGAGAGCGGTCAGCACCCCGCACAGCCTCGGCAGCATAGTCCAGTAGCAGGTCCTTCATGGCATTTGCCAACTCCACGTCTTCACCCTGATATTCCCTGCCCGGTTGCAGCCAGGCAAACACGCCCAACGCTGTGGTATTGCCCCAAGAAGGAGTCTTATATGCGGTGGGGAGATGCTTCTTCACTTGTTCCCGGTAAACGGTCTTTCCCGTAGCAAGATAGAGCTCGGAAGCCGCCCAGAAGAATTCGTCATCAGCACTGCGATCACCATAAGCTCCCGTAACTACGGCAGGTTGATATTGCTTGTTGAGAAGATCCTGATGATAGAGTGCCTGCGGATGTGCTTCTGCCCAGGCATAAGCACGTTCGGCAGCCTGCAAAGCCACTTCCGAAAAGCCAGGATAATCCTCTTCGTAAGGAGCAAACAACACGGAAGCCTGCGCTAAAGCCGCAGCATAGTCCAATGCCGCCGTTACTGATTTCTGAACTACATAACGGGGCTGCTTACACTCCGTAGGCTTGATAAATCCCTCGAACGAAGGGGTAGTCAGCTTGTGGTAGACTCCTCCGTCGGCAGGGTCTTGCATGGTCAGCATCCATTTCAGGTTATAGTACATCTCGTCCAGCAAATCGGGCGTGTGGTTTCCGCTTTCCGGGATGTTCACCCGTTGACGGATAAAATAGTCAGGAAAACGGGCATAAATCGCCTGCATCAATCCGATGGAATAAGCGGAGTTCACAATGTACTTGTTATAATCTCCGGCATCATACCATCCTCCCGGAGAAGAAATCACCGCTCCCGCCTTACGTTCCGGCCCGGCAGCATTGGGATGTACCAGCACCTTGTCATCTGGATGGCCTGCCGGACGGCTCCACCGACCCGCATAAGTCGCTTCGATGGGCATACCCGTACGTTGGTAATAGAAAGACTTCAAAGCGGCATCGGCCAAAGGGGACAGCACCTTTTCCTTTACTTCGAATGCCACTGAATCGCCGTTAACCAACAGAAGATATCTTCCCGGTACCGTGATGTCACTGAAATCCAATATTGTCCTGCTCTTATCCGACCAAGCAGATGAAGCAATATATCCGGGCTTACCGGAAAATACCCGATTGCCCGTGGCTGCATCTACTATGGTAAATTCACGTACCTCACCGGCATTCACCACAGCTACTTTTTCCTGCTGGGGATAATACCCTAACTGATTCAAACGTACAGTTTCTGAAGGATGCCCTAAAGTGGCCATTCCTCCCAGAACTGTAAACAGACATGTAGTTATATTCATATCACTATTCTTTATATATTAATATTATTCCATTTCAAAATTATTTATCCGACAATAAGGTAATGAAACTGATAGCCGGCAAGTGTACCCGTACCAGTCCATTCTCCACCTTCACAGCAGTTTCCTTCATGCAGTCCTTTGTATTGGTCACATAGACTTTCAGTTCCTTCACTTCTGCAGGGATACCGGAGATGACAGCCTCACAATCCGCCCCATTATTGACCATATGGACGGCATATTCTCCGCGCACCATATTTCCGAAAGCTGCACAGTTTACATTTTTCTTGCTGCTACTGACTGGAATGGCCAAGGCATCGGCCGGAGTGGAGGCCAGCTGCTTAATGTTCCAGAAACGTTGTGTAGGACGCAAAGGACCTTTGGAGCCATAAATGCCGTCTCCCCACAACAACGAATAGTCTGAAGTGAGCTGCCACTGCAAGATGGACAGTGGTTGGCAAATAGCACAAATACGCGTATACAGATTGATTTCATAAAGTGCAAACGTCGACTCATTGAATATCTCGGCATAACCATGAGCAGCGGCATCCGTACTACCCTCACCAACCAAGAGTGGTACATTAATCGCTTTGGCAGCATCCGCCCACTTCCTTAACGTAACATCATCACAACCACGCCATGAATGGAAAGAAACTGCACCAATATACTTATGAGTCTCAGGATTGTTCAAAGCAGGAAGGATGAAATCAAAAGTCGTAGCATCCGAATTGTCGCCAAGCAGCATACGGGTAGGAAGATTCAACCCTGCCAGATAAGCACCGAATTCCTGAATGAAATCTGCATGCTCCTGCGGCGTGTGAAGGACATCAATACCCAAATCCGATTCGTTGAACGAGAACATGGAGAACTCAATACCATAATGCTGTTTAGCATACAACAGATAATCTGCCATGGATTTATAAATCTTCTCCTTTTTCCGGCTATCCAGACGATAAGCAATGACACCACCTTGACGGGCATAACTTGCAGGACCTCCGTCAATGGCCCATGCAGGCGGAAACCAACAGCTTAGTATTACCGGCATTCCCATCGCCTTCAAGCGCTTTGCCATGAGGAGACTTTCCTCCACCCGCTTGTTCAGTCCCCCATTCTGTGCCACGGCAATAGGATCGGATTCTTCTTCGGGTTGCCACAATCTCCACGGAAATTCCACACGGCCATAAGCTACGCGCAAATTTTCCAGACAGTAATCTATCACTTTAGGGTCGGCAGCAGGATTCTGCAGGCGGAAATTCCCTCCAAAGCCTGCAAACAAACTTCCCGGATTCTGCATATCCAATGTAATTTCCGCGTCACTGTGATCTATCACTCCGGAAGCATGCAGTTCCATAGACAATGCTGTTCTCCCAGCCTTTTTCAGAATCGACATCAGCGAGATATACACAACAGTACCGGTAGACTCTTTTTCAACCGTGGCCTTTACAGACTTATTGAACTTGAATTCCAACTTCCTATTGGCCGAAGTAACGGTCAGCTTCCTGCCACTTGTCCTTACTTTGGCATCAACGTAGTTTTCCGGACTTAAAGCAATACAGTAATAGGCTGTCTGGTTCAAAGTAGTGTCCGACAGCGCATCAATAGAAATCTCCACCAAGCCTTTTCCCTTATCAGTCACTTTCTGATGGAACTTTACACCTCGTAGAGTAGTCGTCACTTCCTGCATATCCCCCTCACGATGGAAAACGGGACGGACCTGCTTCTCCTTTCCAGTAATCTCCATATCTCCTTTCAAGGTTCCGACACGCAGGGATGACTCAAAGTCTATCAATTCACCGTCTACACGGACACCCGTGATATTGCTCCATGCCATCACTTCCGTCTGGGCAGAAAGCGGCAGAGATAATATACCACACAGCAATACAACTATTCCAAACTGGAAAATTCGTAAATTCTTCATAATATCAAATCTATAAAAGGTTGTCATTTCAGTCTGGTATCAATCTCAAACCCCATACGGCTATTATGATAGGGACAATTCCACATACTTGCTTTAGGCTCCTTGTAGCGGGGAGTTCCATCTTCCAGCACCGTTCTGAACCATTCACCATACTCCTTGTCTATCATCCGTGATTTGATGAAGTTCCAAGTGCGGACGGCACTGTCCAAATAAGATTGTTCACCAGTCAGTTGCCAGGCATTGATACAACCGACCACAGTTTCCGCCTGGCACCACCAGGAAGCATCCTTCCTGATTTTGTCCTTATGCCGTTCGTACATCATGGCGCCCATCGGGTTGATGCCCTCTTTCAAGGAGGCGTCTGCAAGTTCCAATGCTACCTTCCTGCACCTCCCGATAACCTCCGGGTCACCCAGAGCCTCTGCAGCTTCCGTCAGCAACCAGGAAGTTTCGATGTCATGCCCGTAAGAGTCGATGTCATCCAGATTGTTCCAATTCGAATCACAGTACAATATCAGGTGATGTGTTTGTGGATTGTAGAGCTTGGTTATTATCAAATCTATTACTTTTGTAAGACGTTCGCGTAGGCCATTATCCTTCCATACTTTATATAAAGCTGTGTATGCCTCCAATACGTGGATATGGGTATTCATTGTTTTGGTGGCAACGCCATCTCCATCATATCCCAGCTTTTGGGGAACTCCCCATTCGCGGGTGAAAGATTCTATATAACCATCGTTTACGGGGTCTTTGATTCTGCTCTCCATGGTCCGGTAAAGTTCTATGGCTTTTTGCAGGCTTTCATTGTTGCCCGTTGCTCTAAAATGTTCGGACAAACCGTAGATAGCATAAGAGCAGCCGTAAGTCTGCTTGTTCGTATCCAATGGGGTACCGTCCGCTTTTATCAGCCAATATACGCCTCCATACTGCGAATCAATGAAGTGGTCTATGAAATACCGTTGCGCCCTGTCAGCCAATTTACGGTAGGCAGTATCGCCATACATCCGGTAGGCGGTTGAAAAAGTCCAAAGGATGCGGGCATTCAGTACACCACCTTTGGGAGCATCCGCTATCGGGGCACCGTCACGTCCCAATGAACCATAAAAGCCTCCGGAAGAATCTACGCTGTATCTTTCCCAAAAAGAGAGGATATTCTCTTTCAAGTCCGAGGTTATTTCATCTTTTAAAACCTTGTCTACGTGTGACTGTGCTTGCAGGAAAGGTGTAACCAGCAACCATACTGTAATCAGCAAAAAAACGGAAAACATACGTTTCATAATATAGCGATTTAAGGAATTAATCATAGTTACATTGCAAATGTACAAAAAAACAAGTTGCCACTACTCACTACCATCCTTTTTCAATGGATACAATTGGTTCCGATAAAGGCTGTTTTTGGGTACTGAGTCCTTGTTTTACCAGACATCAGCTTTTATTAGCTCAAACGTTGGTATCTGGCAGTTCAAACACCATTGTATGACAAATATAACAATGAATATCATAAAAATAGAGGAAAAAGACACATTTCATAACGTTATTGGCTACAAACAAAAGCCATCCGTTTCCTTTTTAGTCCGTATATTAGTAGAAAATTTCGTAACTCAAAAATAGATACTATGAGAAAGAAACATTTCCTATTTGCATCAGTCTTGGCACTGCTTTGCGGCAGCAGTACGCTGCATGCGCAAGACTTCAAGCTGACATCCTCCGGTTATTTCAAGAACCAGGGAGTCGACGTCATGGCTTTTGATGACATCTATCCCGAAGGACACCAGGGAGGGGTATGCATCATTATGAACGGACACCGTGTGGCAACAAACGGAGACATCCGCCTGGAAGCCACGCCCGGACAATGGCAACCCGTACCGAAACAGCTCGACCGGAAGCTCGGTGACAACAGCATCACCGCCACGCTGTGCTATCCCGACTCCTCACGCCATCTCACCGGATTCAACCCGATGATTTACCCGGACCTCCACCTTATATATACGGTAAACGTGGAAAGCAAAGGTAAAAACATAGAGGTGACCGTAGACCTTGACCGCCCCATTCCCCAGGAATTCATCGGAAAAGTAGGCTTCAACCTTGAATTCTTCCCGGGTTCCCTCTTCGGCAAGCCCTGGATTATGGACGGTCAGAGCGGCATCTTCCCGCAACAGCCCAACTCCCCCCTGATGACAACCCAGCCCAACTATCTGCATACAGGAAACTACCATGACGGCAAAAAATCGCTGGCAGACATGAACAAACTGATAGGAAAAGGTTACAGCCCGATTGTGGCAGACGACATCATCAGCGAACCTTATGCCAAAGGAACCAAGTTCACCTCCCGGCCCGATGACCCTTACAACAAAGTTACCATCGAATCATTGAGCGGTGACCTGCAACTGTTTGACGGGCGTATGAACCACAACAACGGCTGGTTCGTACTGCGCAGCAACATAAAACCGGGTGTCACCAAAGGTGCCGTCAAATGGATTATCACTCCGAACGTAGTGGCCGACTGGATGTATCAGCCGGTTATCCAGACTTCACAGATAGGTTATCATCCCACTCAGGACAAGGAAGCCGTCATCGAAATGGATATACGTGACAACAGAAAGGAAACGGCACAAATCATCCGCATTGATGCCGACGGCGAAAAGGTTGTCAAGAACGTCACTCCTGCCAACTGGGGTAAATTCTTGAGGTATAACTATCTGAAAGTAAACTTCACAGATGTAAAGGAACCGGGGCTTTATAAGATTAAATACAATACCTCCGTGTCTCCCATCTTCCGCATCGACAATGACGTATATGCCCGCGGCGTATGGCAGCCCGTACTGGAATACTTCCTTCCCGTACAGATGTGCCACATGCGCGTCAACGAAAAATACCGCGTATGGCACGACTGCTGCCACATGGACGATGCCCAGATGGCACCGGCACACAATCATATCGACGGCTACGACCAGAAAGAGGGCCTGTCCAAGTTCAAACCGGGTGAAGTGGTTCCCGGAGTGAACATAGGCGGCTGGCACGATGCCGGAGACTTTGACCTCCGCATCGAATCCCAAGCCGGAGAATCCTATATCCTGGCACTGGCCTACGAAGCTTTCCACCCGAATCTCGACGTGACTTCCATCGACCAGATAAACCGTGTGACGGAAATCCACCAGCCCGACGGTAAGAATGACTTGCTGCAACAAGTAGAGAACGGCGCCCTTACGGTAGTCAACGGCTACCTGGCACTGGGACGTCTCTACCGGGGAATCATCTGCAACGACCTTCGCCAATACGTACTTCTGGGTGATGCCGCCGCCATGACGGACGGAAAAATCGGTAATGAAGACGACCGTTGGATATTTACAGAGGACAACCCCGGACGAGAACTGTCGACAGCCGCCCAACTTGCTGCCGTATCACGCGTATTGAAAGGCTTCAATGATACATTGAGTGTACATTGTCTCGACATTGCCCGCAAAGTATATGCTTCTACCGGAAACGGCAACAACAGAGCCTTGTTCCCCAAAGTGCAGGCAGCCGTAGAACTGTACCTCACCACGGGCGAACAACCCTATATGGACTTCATTCTGGACAACAAAGAGCTCATCATCAAGCAGATAGGCCGCATCGGCTGGTACACGGCACGTGTGGAAAAACAGTTTGCACAAATGAAGAACAAGAAAGCCAAAGCTTTCTCCACCGCTTTCCGCAAAGCTCTGACCGGATATGAACAAGAGCTGAACAAGCAAGTGCAGGAGACTCCTTACGGCATTCCCTACCGTCCACATATCTGGGGTGCAGGCTGGGATATACAGCGTTTCGGCTTCCAGCACTACTTCCTGACAACCGCCTATCCGGAAATATTCCCGAAAGCACCGGTATTCAATGCCCTCAACTTCATTCTCGGATGCCACCCGGGCTCCAACCAAGCTTCCTTCGCCTCGGGTGTCGGCGCACAATCAGCCACTGTGGGCTACGGACTGAACCGCGCAGACTGGTCGTATATTCCCGGTGGAGTCATTTCCGGTACAGCTCTTATCCGTCCCGACTTCCCGGAACTCCTCACGTTCCCGTTCCTCTGGCAGCAAACTGAATATGTGCTGGGAGGAGGTTCATCCCACTATATGTTCCTGGTACTTGCAGCAGAACAGTTGCTGAAACAATAAGAAAGACAGAGGGGGAACAAAACCCTCTGGATGTTTTCTTTTAGGCGCGGATTACACGGATTTCACGGATTTAGTTTACTGCATCCATGGATTCCGCGTAACCCGCGCCTAATATTATAGTATAATGAAAGTGTTTATCTACTTTCCGTTCTTTCACCAATTATCCGTACGGAACGGAATGGTAGGCAATTCATTTCCGCCAATCATCGTACCAATCTGGAAATCATGGAAACAATAGCGCACGCTGACGGGATGGGATACCTTTTCTGAAGAGATTACCACTTCATTCGTCTGCCAGTGCAGCCATACTTTGTCGGCAGGATGGAACACACGGTCCTCACCCGCCACTTCGAAACCGCGAAGGTCATAGTTGCGACAGATACCCATTTCCAAATGGTCGAAGGAAACCCATGCTTCACTGCCTTTAGCAGTCCATGACTTATATTGTGGGCCGAAACAGTGTATCTGCTTCAATCCATAGGTAAGGTTCAATGCCAGATAGCTCAAGCGTTGACCTACCTTTGTCTTGTTGCGGGGATGGATATTGTACATCTCATAAGGCTCTACAAGGTCGTTTGTCGAAATCATACCACTGTTCGGAATCAGGCTTTGGGCACGGAATTGCGCTTCACGTAGGTAAGCAGCTTTCTCTTGCTGGGTACCTCCATAGGCGTACGGCGCTATTTCGGCAAAGTAGAAAGGCAATTCGCCCAGCCCCCATTCCTTGCGCCACAGCTGCACCATGTCGGCCAAGCGTTCGGCATATGTTTCATGGCGACCTACGTTCGACTCTCCCTGATACCAGATGAACCCTTTGATGGTATAGTTCTGAAGCGGCTTCAGCATGGCATTGTACATCAGCATGGGGCGGAGCATGGGATGCAGGCGTTCGATGGAATCGGGGTTGAGAGATATGTCTGGATAGTTTTCCAGCAGTTCACGGCTTATCCAACCTTCTACAGTGGATCCACCGTAAGCGCTACAGATGATGCCGACCGGAATCCGGAGGGCACGGCTCAACGAAGTGGCAAAATAGTAGGCCGTCGCACTGAAATCGGGTGCGGTTTCTATGGAAGATATGTTCCAGCTACCTTTGCAGTCGGTTTGCAGTTCATAAGTCTGGTGCTTGGGAACGGTGAACATACGCACCCCCTTATTCTCGGCAGAAACTATGATGTCATCCGCTCCGTTCATGATGCAACAGCCAGCAAAACCTTTCAGGGGCATTTCCATATTGCTCTGGCCGGAAGCAAGCCATACTTCACCGATTAGGATATTCTTCAACGTAGTTTTTTCTCCGTCATCAAAAGTTATCTCATAAGGCGTGTATCCTGCTGCCGGAGTCTCCACGGCAAGCGTCCAACCGCCATCCTTATCGGCACGGCAAGTCATTGTCTGTCCGTTCCACGAAGGCGTAACGCGTACTTCGGCTTCCGGAGCAGCCGTTCCCCACAGTTTCACTTCAGTCTGCTGCTGGAGTATCATGTTGTCGCCCACCAGTGCAGGCAGTTTTACTTTGGCGCCCAACGAGGCGGCACCGCATAATAGAATCAATGCAAGAACCTTACTTTTCATAGTATATTTGTATTTAACATTATATTCGGAATCAATAACGCGAGCAAAAATAAGGCTTTTTTGCTCACGTTCTCCGTTTCATGTGCAAAAAGTGGGTGTTTTTGCACATGTGCTCAAACAAAATTATACATTGATGTATTATACATTGATGTATAATTTGTATATTTGTCATTAAATCAAGAACAGAAAGTTTATGAAATCACCTTTTCAATACGGCACACTGGTTGATAAAGAAAGTTTCGTCAATCGGGTAGAAGAACGAAAGCAACTGAAAGAATTACTTGGATCGGGCATCAACGTAATGCTTATTTCACCGCGCCGATGGGGAAAATCGTCGCTTGTAAAAGTAGCTATGGACGAACTGACACAAGAAGACAAGCATATCCGTGTCTGCTTCATTGATGCATTCAGCATCAAGACGGAAGCTGAATTCTACCGCATCTTTGCGCGAGAAGTCATTTCTTGCGCCGCCTCCACCCTTGAAAAGAGGCTTGAAGATGTGAAACAGTTTCTTAAAGCCGTTTCTCCCAGTATCACATTGAAAAGCGACCCAACCGATACCCTCTCCTTTGACCTGAAATTGGAACTGGAAGAAAAAAGTGTCATGGAGATACTGGAACTACCCGAAAAGATAGCAGCTGCCAAAGGCATACACCTGATTGTCTGCATCGACGAGTTCCAACAACTGGCACTACTACCCGGCTACAAAAGTATGGAGGGAAAAATGCGCTCTGCCTGGCAGAAGCAGCAACAAGTTTCCTATTGCTTTTACGGAAGCAAGCGGCATATGATGATGGACATCTTCAACAATTCTTCTAACCCCTTCTACCGCTTCGGACAAGTACTGTTCCTGCAAAAGATAAAGAAAGAGGAATGGGTGCCCTTCATCGTCAATGCCTTCCACCGGACGAACAAAGAAATCAGCGAACAGCAAGCAGAACAACTGTGCGACATCGTGAAATGCCATTCGTGGTATTTGCAACAGTTGTGCTATTTCATCTGGAGCGGTACGTCTGAAAAAGTGACAGATGAGATTATCGAAATCCGTACCCGCCAACTGATAGACACCAACATGCCTATGTTCATGAACGACACCGAGAACCTGACTGCTGCCCAAACTGCCATGCTTCGTGCTGTAGCCGATGGTGAATACCGCTTCAACTCCATCCCCGTAGTGCGGAAATATGAATTGGGCAGTGCACAGACCATCACACGCAACAAGCGTATGCTGACAGAACGTGATTTCATTGAGAAAGAAGGAAACAAGTATGCTTTCTCCGACCCTATATTCGAGCTTTGGTTCAGAAGGGAGTATTGCTAAATGTGAGAAAGGGCGTGAGCAGGAAGTGATGCTTCCTGCTCACGCCAACAACTAAAGTTTCATAGACATTAAAATGCTTCTTCCTTGTAACTCATACATAGTAGACTCTATTAAGACCATCTTAGTACTTATTCCACTCATGCACAGGTTTCTTATCCTATGATTATCAAACAGCCTCTGGCCTTGAGAATCTATATATTCAGTATGTACATATACATCTGCATTCTCCAAATCCACTTCTTTCAACTCTGATAAAGAATATTCAAGTTCAATAGAGGCATGCATTTTCTCCGTTATCACAACCGGATTAAATGACTTACAACTATATGCATGATTCACTTTCGTAAACTCATTTAGTAACTTAGGATGGTAAAGATTAATATGGCTATTGATTATTACTGCATTTTGCCAGTTCTTATTTACATAGGTAACCACAATACGTATCATATCATCCCTGATTATTCCATCACAAGCAATCAATGCTATTTTTGTTTTCTTTTCTATATATTTACGATAAAATGGGATTCCAGCAACAATTGCTGATATGACTATAGACAAAATAGAAATTACTAAAGATGCTATTTCCATACAAATTCTTTTTCTAATTCTTCATTCCATTTCTATAATATTTAAAGTTCTCCATGTTTCACTATTCTTATAACGTTCTTTACATCCTTTAGGTACATATATAACAAGTTCACCATTTGTCCTATAAAAAGTTCTCTTTTCAATAAAAGGAGGCTCCTCTCTATTTATATATATTTTCGTAAGATTTGTACAACCGGTAAAAGCATTGTCGCCAATACCAGCAATACTTTTGGGCAAAAGCATAGAAGTCAAACTAGTACAATGTTTAAAAGCATATTCATTTATTTCTTTTACTGTATTAGGTATATTAATAATTTTCTTTCCTGCGGCAGGATAATAGATTAAGGTTTCCTGCTTTTTATCACACAGCATACCATCTATCGAAGCATACCAACGATTCTCTGAATCAACATTGATTGAAACCAATTTATAACAGCGATTGAATGCCAATTTATCAATAAAAGAAACGTTCCTAGGTATATTTACAGAAATCAAACTGCATGCGCTAAAAGATTCCCAACCAATACTTCTACAGTCATCTGGAATGGAAATATTTTCTAATTTTTCTGAAAAGAAAAATGCTTGAGCTTCTATTTTCTTTGTATTAAAAGGTAAATATATAGAAATGAGATTAGTGTGAGAAAAACAACCTCCAGGAATTATATTATCTATATTTACACTACTACCATATTGAGAATAATTTGTTCCACCCGAACAGATAGTAGCTTGAGCAATATCCAATTCTCTTAATTGCCCTAATGTTGGATTTCCGTAATAATCTATTCCAGCCATCTCGCGAATAAGACGCAAATCAGTACCATTTATAAAACCACTTATCTCCAGATGAGTTATTAAGTTCGCCTCCACATTTAATAATTTCTTTAGTGTACCTGCTTTTTCAACATACACCTTAACATGTTTTTCTTCTATTTGTTTTGCTTCTTGAATAATCCGAATAGTATCAGCTAAAGTACTCTCTATAGAAGTAAAAACAATGTTTCCAACTCTAGATTTTACTTCTGAATTTTCTTCAATATGAAAAAAGAGCCTATCTTGTTTAAAACTTTTAGTTACTACATTTTGCACTAACTTTATCCATTGAGAGTTTTCTTCATCAATATGTATATTATAATTGACATTAGTTTCTACTGATATTTCTATAGTCTCTCCTTTTGCTGTAATATCGTATTCCTTTTGCGACAACAATATCGCATCTTTCTGCACCTGGACAATCTTCAACGTATCTGCCACAGATTTATCATTCCTATCATAATAGATGATTTCAGCTTCCCTCTTGTCATAAGTTTCATTAGGAGTAACAGTATAATAAAGCGTATGGCTGGAAACACTTCTCGTTACGGTTGTGGTAATCCAATCTACCTGCGGCATTTTCACATCAAAGTCAAAATTGCTGTTCAGTTCTACGGTAATTTGTTCTCCTTTATCAGAAACGGTATATTCATTCTTAGTCAACAATAAAATGCCTCCTCCTGTCTGATACACCTTCAAGACTTCCTCCAATTCACCGCTTCGGAAGATGATTTCTCCTTCGCGCTTGTCATATTCCTCGCTCTTGCTGATGTAAAACTTCCGCATAGTTCTATCCATGTCAGTTCTTGTAGCAGATTCGTGCATTTGATTATGTCCTTTGTCGCCCATAATTATTTGCCCGGAGCCAGAACCTTCACGTATCCAGCTTTGATATTGCTCTGGAATAACAACTTCATAAGTAACATTTGCCTTTACCTCCACCTGGATTTCTCCTCCGTTCTTATCTACTTCAAACTTTGCAGTAGTCAGAGTGATGGCATCTTTCTGTTTCTGCGTTACTACGATACTCTTAGTCAAATCACCGGCTGCCAAGTTCAATACCACGTTACGGTCATCGACTCCTTCATTTCTTATTACTTTAACTAAGACTTGGTTTTCTCCGGCTTTTCCCTTATTGGGGAACACCGTACACCAGCTGACATCACCGCCTGACTGTGAAACATTTATCGACCAATCTTTATTGGTTGTAAAAGAAAGAATCGCTTCGCCACTATCCGAAGTGAAATCCAAGCTTTTGGTAAAGTAAATCTCACTATCAGGGTTAGGGATAATCTCTGCCGGAGCATCATCATCCGAACAACTACTCAAAGCGGTCAACAGGCACAAGACTGCCATTGAGTACAACAAACGCACATAGATGGAACTTTTAGAATTCACTTTAAATAGAATCATAACCAGATAATATTAGTCCTCGCGTTCCTCCGAGAATATAAAAAAAGACAGCGTGGAACTGCGTGCTATTCATCGTCTTTGAAGGTCCTGAGAAAACCCCACTATACAAATGAACAGACAGCAGACCCACGCCGAAACCAGCGCAGGAGCAGTCCATGCCATTCTTGTATAGTTTCGAAAATTTCTCAGGTTCTCAAAGACAAGAATGAAGCACAACGCTTCTTACAATATCATTTCACAAAAATATTGAAGCTAAGGACACTTCCTTGCTTCGATGGCAAATTTAACGATAAAGAATGAAAACAAGAAAAAGATTGGAAAGTATTTTTGAGGCTGATACCTACAGAAGATAAATATGATTTTGTCATTCTGACACTTTGTATTTTCTATCGCACGAGAATCCCGTATTTCCGTCCCATTGCCCACGCAGCAGTAAATACGAGAGCGAAAATCCGTAAGTGTCAGGTTATAAGCATTATACCAAAACGAACGTCCTTACGATAAATCGGAATCACCTCTCCGAAAGCCTCGATGCACCGAAAAGGCAAAAGCAAAAGAACGTTTTACTAAAACAGAGTAACCGTTTTACTAAAACACAACTCCCCTTTTAGTAAAACGGTATACTCTTTTTAGCTTAAAGGTGCAGCCAATTTCTGCATAAAAGCCCCACAAAAGCGGAAGAATATGCAAAAAGAACGCATCTTTATGAGCTGAATATCCACAATATATCCCAAATCCGTTCTTCTATAAAACCAAGTGCGGCAGGAAAACCGGGAAAAGCATTACTTTTTGTCAAGGTTATAGGGATATTTCCGTCTTTCAGCACCTTTTACAACAACCCATGCAGTTCCCACGCCCGCACATGCCGTATTCCTTCATGAGACGGCAGGCAGAAGTCATCAAGCGAGACAACCAGTTTCTCATAATTATCTTGTATCGCCTCCAGCGAAGCATACTCACGGCGCACCGTCTGTTCATATACCAGCATGTAGGTGGATTGCAGATATATCGTACGGTCGCCTTTCCAGGCGATGAAGTCCACCTCTTTTTCTTTGGCACATCCGGTATAGACATCATAGCCTGCCCTGAGCAACTCCAGATAGACAAGATTCTCCAGTTTATAACCCACACCATAGGCCGTTCCGGGATAAAGGAAATTCTTAAAGGCAAGGTCGTTGATGTAATATTTCGCCGTACCGGACAGTATTTCCTTTCCGCGCAAGTCGAAGCGTTCACAACGATACGCCAAGAACGAGTCTTCGATATAGCCTATGTAGGCAGCCACGGCATCATAGCCCGTCTTCCGGCCTTGGCTCTTGAAATAGTTCACGATGTTGCCGATGGACACTAAATTAGAGGCATTGCCTACAAGAAACGCAAAAAGGTCCTCAAGCAGCCGGGGGTCACGTATGCTGTAGCGTTGGATGATGTCCTTCAGCAAGATGGTGTCCTTCAAGGCAGACAAGTAATTGCGCTGCACCTCCTGCTTTTCGGGCAAGACAAAAAGTTCTGGGATTCCGCCCGTATTCATATAGCCCATATAGCTCTCACGGTTCTGTTCCAGATGCCTTATCTCTGTATACTCCTGATAGCTGAAGGGATATACCGGGAATTGGACGTATCGCCCGGAAAGCAGCGTGGCAAGCTCACCGGACAGCATCCGTGAGCTGGAGCCACTGATAAAGAGCTCGTACTCCTCGGTATAGTCCTGCGAATAAGAATTGACCGACTTTTCCCATTCTTCGATGAGCTGCACTTCGTCGATGAAAATATAAATCTCCTCTTGTCCAGAGATTGTACTTCCTAAGTATATCCATTCTTTCGTCCATAACCCAAAAAGTTGGTGAAAAAGGCAAGATTTTCGGTTATAAACGAAAGATTCATTTAAACAAGCAAGGAAGATACTTCCTTTCCGCATCCCCTTTTATCGGCCGGATATTCCTTCTATAGAATCATCATTGTTGCATCTATATATCCACCGCGTTGCATCTATACTTCCACCGTGCTGCATCTATAGATGCAGCAAATCCCTTAACCTATCCTAATAATGCAGCTTATTGTCACCTATTTAGAAGCGAAATCATTATATTTGCACCCATATATGCCGTTATGTTAACTAAGCGGATGGCAAAACAACTTGTAAAAAACAAAACTGAATTATAACGAATTTCATCTGAATGAAACAGTACAAAACCGTAAACAACCTTGTAGGCTGGATTACCTTCCTCATTGCAGCGACGGTCTACTGCATGACCATCGAACCCACTGCAAGCTTTTGGGACTGCCCGGAGTTCATCACCACCGGCTATAAGCTGGAAGTAGGACACCCGCCCGGCGCACCGTTCTTCATGCTGGTAGCCAACCTGTTCTCACAATTTGCTTCCGATGCCTCCACCGTGGCCAAGATGGTGAACTACATGAGCGCGCTGATGAGCGGCGCCTGTATCCTGTTCCTCTTCTGGAGCATCACGCATCTGGTACGCAAACTCGTGGTGACAGACGAAAACAATATCACACGCGGACAGATGGCCACCATCATGGGTAGCGGTCTGGTGGGCGCACTCGCCTACACGTTCAGCGATACCTTCTGGTTCAGTGCTGTGGAAGGCGAGGTTTATGCCTTCTCCTCACTGTTCACCGCCGTGGTATTCTGGCTGATACTGAAGTGGGAGGACGTTGCCAACGAGCCTCACAGCGACCGCTGGCTGATTCTTATCGCCTACCTGACCGGCCTGAGTATCGGCGTGCACTTGCTGAACCTGCTCTGCCTGCCCGCCATCGTACTGGTATATTACTACAAGAAGGTACCCGATGCCAATGCGAAAGGCTCCCTGCTGGCATTGCTCGCTTCGGGCATACTGGTTGCAGCCGTGCTCTACGGCATCGTGCCGGGTATCGTGAAAGTGGGCGGCTGGTTCGAACTGCTCTTCGTCAACACGCTGGGCATGTCCTTCAACACGGGTGTCATCGTATATATCATCCTGTTGGCAGCCTGCCTCATCTGGGGTATCTACGAAAGCTATACCGAACGCAACAAGGCACGTATGGCACTCTCGTTCATACTCACCATCGCCATGCTGGGTATCCCGTTCTACGGACACGGTACCAGCTCGGTAGTTATCGGTGTCATTGTCATTGCCGCATTGTGGCTCTACCTCCGTCCGAAGACGCAGGCAGCCGTCAAAGAGAAATTCCGCGTATCGGCACGCACGCTGAACACCTCGCTGCTCTGCACCATGATGATTGTCATCGGATATTCCTCGTATGCACTTATCGTCATCCGCTCCACCGCCAACACGCCGATGGACCAGAACTCTCCGGAGGACATCTTCACACTGGGCGAATACCTGGGACGCGAGCAGTATGGCACACGCCCGTTGTTCTATGGCCCTGCCTTTTCCTCGCAAGTGGCGCTGGACGTGAAAGACGGTTACTGCGAACCGCGCATCAAGTACAACGGCACGAAGTTCATCCGCAAGGAGAAAGCTACGCCCGACGAAAAGGATTCGTACATCGAAATCCCCGGACGCATTGAGTACGAATACGCCCAGAACATGCTGTTCCCGCGTATGTACAGCAGTGCCCATACACAACAATACCATGCCTGGCAGGACATCAAGGGTTACGATGTGCCCTATGACAAATGCGGCAACATGATTATGGTAAACATGCCCACACAGTGGGAAAACATCAAGTTCTTCTTCTCCTACCAGCTCAACTGGATGTACTGGCGCTACTTCATGTGGAACTTCGCCGGACGCCAGAACGACATACAAGGCAGCGGAGAAATTGAACACGGCAACTGGATTACCGGTATCCCGTTCATCGACAACTGGCTGGTGGGCGACCAGAGCCTCTTGCCTCAGGAACTGAAAGACAACAAGGGACACAACGTATTCTACTGCCTACCCCTGCTGCTAGGTATCATCGGCCTGCTATGGCAAGCCTACCGTGGGCAGAAAGGCATCCAGCAATTCTGGGTGGTCTTCTTCCTCTTCTTCATGACCGGTATTGCCATCGTGCTCTACCTGAACCAGACTCCGAGCCAACCGCGCGAACGTGACTATGCCTACGCCGGTTCGTTCTACGCCTTCGCCATCTGGATTGGTATGGGTGTGGCAGGACTCGTCCGTCTGCTTCAAGACTATGCCAAGATGAAGGAACTGCCTGCTGCCGCCATCGTTTCCGTAGCCTGCCTCTTTGTCCCCGTGCAGATGGCAAGCCAGACTTGGGACGACCACGACCGCAGCGACCGCTACATGGCACGCGACTTCGGCCAGAACTACCTGATGTCCCTGCAAGAAAGCGGCAACCCGATTATCTATACCAATGGTGACAACGATACCTTCCCCCTCTGGTACAACCAGGAGACCGAAGGTTTCCGTACCGACGCCCGTACCTGCAACCTCTCGTACCTGCAGACCGATTGGTACATCGACCAGATGAAGCGCCCCGCCTACGACAGTCCTTCTCTCCCCATCACCTGGGACCGTATGGAGTACGTAGAAGGCACCAACGAATACGTCCCCATCCAGCCTGAGTACAAGAAAAGCATCGACCAGCTCTATGCCGAAGCCGAGAAGCAGGCACTGGACGGTAATCCCGAAGCACTAGTCAATGTAAAGAAAGAATTCGGTGACAACCCGTATGAGCTAAAGAATATCCTCAAGAACTGGGTGCGCAACAAGAATCAGGACTTGAAGGTGATTCCTACCGACAGCATCGTCATCAAGGTAGACAAGGAAGCCGTGCGCCGCAGCGGCATGATGATACCGGGCGACTCAATCCCCGACTACATGCACATTTCGCTGAAAGGCAAACGCGCCCTCTACAAGAGCGAGTTGATGATGCTCGAAATGCTGAGCGAGGCCAACTGGGAACGCCCCATCTATATCGCTGTCAGCGTAGGCAGGGAGAACCAGCTGAATATGGAAAACCACTTCGTTCAGGAAGGTCTTGCCTATCGTTTCACTCCGTTCGACACCAGTAAGACGGGCGTGACAATAGACTCCGAAAAGATGTACGACAACCTGATGAACAAGTTCAAGTTCGGTGGCATCGACAAGCCGGGCATCTATATCGACGAGAACGCAATGCGCATGTGTCACTCTCACCGTCGCATCTTCTCCCAACTCGTGCAGCAGCTGATGCGTGAGGGCAAGAAAGACAAGGCAAAAGCCGCCCTGGACTATGCCGAAAAGATGATTCCCGCCTACAACGTGCCTTACGACTGGCAGAACGGTGCCGTACAGATGGCGGAAGCCTACTACCAACTGGGCGAAACCGCCAAGGCGGACGAGATGATGAAAGCCCTTGCTGACAAGGCTGTAGAGTACCTGACCTGGTATCTGAGCCTGGACGACAACCGCTTCATGATTTCTACCCGTGAATTTGAATACCACTGGGCTGTACTCGATGCCGAGGTGAAGGCCATGAAGAAGTACAACTCCAAGCTCGCCGAAATCTACGAGCCGAAGGTGGAAGAACTGTATAATATGTATGTGGACAGAATGAAGGAGTGAGAATAAGGATTAGGGATTAAAGGATTAGGGATTAGCCTGTGCAGTTCATCACTAATCATTAACCCCTAATCCTTAACCCCTAATCCTTAAAATCCCTAATCCTTAAAATCCCTAATCCCTTAATCCTTAATCACGTGTTTATAGAACAACCTCCTGAGTTTTTTCGCAAACTATATCCCGGTGCAGTCTGGAGGATGGACCCCAATGAAAAAGCCGTTTATCTGACTTTCGACGATGGCCCTATCCCCGAAGTAACTCCCTGGGTGCTCGACCTGCTGGATAAGCACAACATCAAAGCCACCTTCTTCATGGTAGGTGACAACATACGGAAGCATCCGGACGAATTCCGGATGGTCGTTGAGCGTGGGCACCGCATCGGTAACCACACCTTCAACCATATCCGTGGATTTGAATACACGGCCAAGAATTATCTGGGAAATACCGAACAGGCGAAGATTTTCATGGAAATGGGTGGGGACATCAATTGCAATGTGGAGAAGGTTCTCTACCCTCTCTTGTTCCGCCCTCCCCACGGCCATATGTTCGCCAACCAGTATCTCACGCTGAAACGAACCTACAAGATTGTGATGTGGGACCTCGTGACCCGCGACTACAGCAAGAAGCTGCGCGGTCCGCAAGTGCTAGCCAACGTGATGCGCTACGCCCGCAACGGCTCCATCATCACCTTCCACGATTCCTTGAAATCCTGGTGCAACGGAAACCTGCAGTACGCATTGCCGCGCGCCATTGACTTCCTGAAGGAAGAGGGATATGAATTCAAAGTATTATAAACTTGAAACAGCAGAAAGTTACCAACATCTGCTGTCACAATAAATTCCACATAAAATAAGAAGGGGTTGTCTCGGCAAAAGGCAACCCCTTACATTTTATAGGCTCATGTCCTGTTCCACAAGAATAAACAGATGTTTTATAATTACCAAGTAAATGTACATCTGTATTCATCCCACTGGTCTTTTACAACCAGTTCCGTAGGATAACTGTCGGAATTCAATGTCCATGTAAAATACATATCGGACACAGAGTCCTCGCCATTGTATGTATAATGCCCTACAAGCGGCAGATGTTTCGTAGCCTTACCAAGCATGCCTCCATAATAGGCATATATCATCTCGTCCATATCCACATCCAGTATTTCATCAAACAACATCAGGCAGCCCTTATTCTCGATAGGAGCTGTTATATTATCCGTCGTATAGTCTATGGCAGCACTATACTCCCACTCGTCATTGCTGTCGATAATTCCGTCACCATTGAGATCCCCACTAGCTACATAACGTGTGGAAGTCTTCACCACATCTCCATCCTTATAGGTGATGTTCGTTATTTCACCATCGCTTTCAGAGCGTTTCATTACAACCAGATGGCCTTCAGTGTCGTATTCCATCTCCCAAGTAAACTCATCGGCATCGGGAGTACCAGCGTGGTCTATTGAGTTGCAAAATTCCACATAACCATCGCTGTTGAGCTGCAAGTTCAGTTCTGTAACATCGCCCTCTTCATCCGTCACGGTGATTCTTGCTCGGTCCTTTGCAACATCTGCCTTTGTAGTAGCGGGAAAGTACTCAAAGACGGCTTTATCCCCATCCTCAGTTGTAATGTTCGTCACCAGCCCTTCTTCATTGTGAGAAATCGCCATGCCCGAAACCGACTTCGGAAGCCCTCCCGTAAACACTTGCGAAGGATTGACCACAGTGGCGGTGTTTTCGCCACCCTCACCATTCTCATTTTCGTCATCGTCACTGCAAGCAGTGAATCCCAAGCACAACGCCACACCCAACATGGAGGCAGCCATCATTTTAAACATTTTCATAAGTTACAAATCTTGTTTTATCCCCATCCCTCTAAGGAAAATCCATAATAACAAAAGTATAAGGAATGCCGTCCGTATCTCACGACAACAAGACTCTGCCATTCAAACCCGGACAGATACTTTTGGCCATTTATCATTCCCAGACAAAGCTTAATATTTTTTGCAAAGTAATAAACTTTTCCTTTCACTCCTTGTCACTGAAAAAGGTGATTTTTCAGCCACATACAGAAAAAATTCAGCATCTCCAATAAAAAGCAAAATGAATAAGACGTATATTTGCAACAACTAAGCACAGATTGAATTCCACTAAAATATACCGATATGAGGGTACGCCATACTAAGCTATTATCACTCCTCTTTTCTTTAACCACTATCCTGCTTCACGCCGGAGAAATACCAACAGACACTCTGTTGGCACACTTCTACAACCGGGCAGCCAATCTCATGGAAGAAGGACACTACGATGAAGCGCAACGTAGCTTCGACAGCGCCTTTGCCACCCGGAACGTAAAGCACTCCTTCATGTATCCCATCTTGCTGAACGAACAAGCCACACTACTGATCTATGTGGGAAAGACAGAAGAAGCCTTTGCCATGAAAAAAAATGTGCTCCCCTACCTGCCGCAGATAGATGATTTGGAAAAGCACATCAGCGTATACAACGATTTGGGCCTCCTCTACCGTCAGCACCAAATGAATGACTCTACACTCTACTATTACAATAAAGCACTGGACAGTGCCTTGCAATATGGGGACGAAAGCTGGATAGCCCACATCTGCAACAATGTGTCCATCCTATACTTCAATATCAGGCAGCTGGACGAAGCTGAAAAGTATACCGACATGGCCACCGAACATGCCGCCAGAACCGAAGACCCATTCGTAGCTTTCACCACCTGGCAAATCAGAGCAACCATAAAGGCTGAGCTGAACAAGCTGGATGATGCTGAAAAATCCAACCGCAAAGCCTGGAACATTGCCTGCCACGGAGAGGGAAACGAAGACTTATGGAAGATACGCTGCCTGCCCGGCATGCTGAGACTCTTTGAACGAAAAGAACAACCCGATTCCATAGACCACTACTTGAAATTGGGGAACAAACTACTACAACGGGTACCATCCAACTCCATCGCTGCCATAGGATTCATACAATCGAGGGCAGCCACCGAAACAAACCGCAAAAACTATGCCCGCGCCTTGAAGGACTTCCACTGGCTGCGTAACCGGAAAACCGGTACCGAGCCCAAAACATTATTTACACAAATGGCACGATGCTACGATGCCTTGGGAAACCCCAAACTGGCCTACACCTATATGGATAGTGCCCGCATGTGGACTGATACGCTGGCACAGCACAATCTGACGCAACAAATGGCAGAATTCAACGTGAAATATCACACACAAGAAAAGGAATTGGAGATAGCCCACCTGCAACAAGAACAACTGGAACACCAAGCCTTCCTGCTAAAAGCCTCCATTGCTGTAGCCCTTCTGTCTGGTCTTGCTCTCATTACTTTGTTGACGCTCCGCCACAAGAAACGAATAGCCGAAAAGAAGATTGAACTGCTAAAGCAAGAAAACGAACTGAACTCGGCACGCCGCTACATTGAAGGGTTGGAAGAGGAATGCAAATATTTTGCCAAGGAACTGCATGATGGTATAGCCAACGACCTGCTGGGGCTGCAAATGAAGATAGAAACTTCTGCCGGCAAAGGGAATGAGCAGGAACTGGCCTCACTCGTCAGCAAACTGAGAAACAACGTGCGGAATATCTCACACGAACTGATGCCTCCCGAATTCGAGCATCTCAGTCTAGACCAGATACTCGACCGTTATGCTGCCAAACTGACCGAGAACACCGGCATAGAGGTCAGCTATCATCCAACGGAGAACAACGCATCACGCCATCTTCCCAATGAAACCGCTTATGAGCTGTACCGCATCGTACAAGAACTCACCATGAACATCGTGAAACATGCCTCAGCCAGTCATATAGTCATCAGTCTCCGTGCCGACAATGAAAATAAATATACCCTGCAAATTACAGACAACGGTAAGAATGCAAACAAGCAACAAACAGCAACAAACAACAATGACGGCATAGGATTGCGCACCGTAAACGACCGTATCAGAGCCATCAACGCTACCGCCAATGTATGCTCGTCAACAGAAAACAACGTTTTCACCCTACTGCTTAACATAAACGAATGAAACCAAACAAAGAAACATACAGAATACTGGTAATAGATGACCACCCGATTGTTGCTGAAGGCATCATCGCATTGGCCTCGCAACTCGAAGGAGTGACGTGCAAAGGAGCCACTTGTGCAAAAGACGTGGAACAACTGACCCTCAAAGAGAGATTCGACCTTTGCATCATTGACCTTGAACTACCGGATATGAATGGATTCCAACTCATATCCCACCTTCACAGCCAGATACCCGAATGCGGCATTTTAATCTATACCATGCATGAAGAACCTTGGATCATAGCCAAATTATCCACCCTAAACATCAACGGAGCTGTTTCAAAAAATGCCAGCACCAGCGAATTGAGAGACGCCATCAGTACACTGAAAAACGGAACCAGATACTTCAGCAATGTTTTCAGCGAACTGGACAAGGAAAAACAAAACACCCTACCATATGCACTTCCCGAATTGTCGAGACGTGAAAAAGAAGTGCTCGCCTATCTCTCGCAAGGACTGAGCACTTCTGAAATATCCCAATTACTATTTCTCAGCATCAATACAATACAGACTTACCGGAAGCGCCTGATGGAAAAACTGGAGGCCAAAAACGTTGCAGAACTTGTCTACAAGGGGAAGAGCTTATTCTGAGAACATTTGTCATTCGTCCGGACAGTTACAAACCTCCAACTTCTCAATCTTCTCCGTCTGAAAAGGAAGAAAATCAACTTAGCGGATACTCACCGTCATCGGATTGCGCACCTTCTGTGCAAAATCAGCCATGTATCGGTTCCAGGCTTCAGCAGTCTTGATGTCCGCGCGGTCCCAGGCAAAGCCCCAGTAATACACGTAGTCAGCGCCCGGCTCATAGTCGCTGACAACCAGTACATGACCGTCCGCATTGTTACGCATCTTCTTCTCCTCTATGGGGAAAAGCACGGTTTTAGCTTCCTTCACAACGGCAGGGAAAGCGGCCCCCATAAATATCTTACCATTATCCGGTCCGGTAGTGGGGTCTACATACGTCATATAGCCACCGGCGGCATCAGCCACCACAGCACCGTCCGGTTCGTGCAGCACAATACCGGTAACAATGGGCAAAGATTCCTTTAGATTGCTATACGAAACGGCAGTACGGTTCAGATGAGAACCGGCATCCAGCGTAATCAGACGTGTTTCCACCACCGCAGTATCCCCTTTCACAGCCAGCGGATTGAACTTCAACCTCATCGTAAAACGCAAAGGACCATTGTCCAGCACCTCCTGCGTCTTGTAGCACCACGGATAGATAATGGTATCATTCACCATCAATGCAGACACTCCAGCTCCCAATGTTGGGCCTACTGCATAGCAGTCCATGCCATAACCGTGGTCTATATGATAGGAGAATGTGCGTACCAGCTCATCGGCTGCCTTCGGGTCTGTCTTGCGCAATTCATTAACCTGCTTCCAGGAGTCTGCATCCAGTTCCTTGGCATACATGTCTTCCAGTACCGGTGCAGCAGTGCCTCGCTTCGTGAACAAGTCGTAGCCGAAACCGCGTTCACCCCTTGCCTGCAATGCAGGACCGTAGGCACGGAAGCCTACCAAGTCGTTCTCCCAGGCCATGTCGTCCAGACGTTCGGGATAATATTTACCGCAAGCAACGACATCGAAAGGTGCC
>ENA-OPSY01000504-OPSY01000504.1-human-gut-metagenome-genome-assembly--contig:-NODE-504-length-27911-cov-5.530658_pt1 | contig 27911 bp, 17 predicted proteins | sample MGYA00241464_ERZ501920 | MGnify/ENA primary metagenome ERZ501920 (study PRJEB25962, sample SAMEA2042396) | human gut metagenome | biome: human gut; feature: human-associated habitat; material: faeces...
GGACCCTCTGATTAACAGTCAGATGCTCTAACCGACTGAGCTAAGGAAGAATGTTGTTTTTTCTCAAATGCGCTGCAAAAGTAATAGGATATTTTGAAATATGCAATATCTTTGCAAAAAAAATATCGAAGATGGATAAAATAATTGGATTGGGCAATGCTTTGGTCGATGCACTGGCAATCATTGAGGATGATAATATTTTGACGGAGATGCAGCTCCCGAAAGGAAGTATGACTCTGATTGATGAAGATAAGTTCTTGAAAATTAGTGAGTATTTCAGCCGGATGAAGACGCATCTGGCTAACGGAGGTTCTGCCGGAAACGCAATTCGGGCAATGGCATGCCTTGGTGCGGGTACGGGATTCATCGGAAAAGTAAGCAATGACTTTTATGGTAACTTTTTCCGGGATAGTCTGCTGGAGCATGGGACAGAGGCGGATTTATTGCTTTCCACTACCCTTCCGTCCGGTGTAGCCTCTACTTTCATTTCTCCTGATGGAGAGCGTACTTTCGGCACTTATTTGGGGGCGGCTTCTACATTGAAGGCGGAAGATCTTTCGCTGGATATGTTCAAAGGATATGCTTATTTGTTTATAGAGGGGTATCTGGTGCAAGACCATGATATGATTCTCCGTGCCATTGAGCTGGCTAAAGAGGCCGGCTTACAAGTATGTTTGGACATGGCGAGCTACAATATAGTAGAAGGAGACCTTGAATTTTTCTCTCTGTTGGTCAACAAATATGTGGATATTGTTTTTGCCAATGAAGAAGAGGCAAAGGCCTTTACAGGTAAGGAACCGGAGGAAGCATTGGACATCATTGCCAAAATGTGTAGCATAGCCATTGTAAAGGTGGGTGCCCGTGGTTCTCTGATTCGTAAAGGTACAGAGATGGTGCAGGTACAAGCGGCTCCGGTAGAGAAAGTGGTGGACACTACAGGAGCGGGTGACTATTTTGCGGCGGGTTTCTTGTATGGACTGACGTGTGGTTACTCGCTGGAGAAATGTGGCAAGATAGGCTCCCTTCTCTCCAAAGATGTGATACAAGTGGTGGGTACAGAGCTTCAGGCTGCACAATGGGAAAAAATCAAGGAAGAAATTTTATTAATTAATTAGCATTTATCACATAGACATATTATGAGAAGAATTTTAAAGATACGCTGGATGGTTGCCTTGCTGATTGTAGTGGGAGCCGTTTGTTTTTGGGGGTTTAAGAGTGGTGATAGCCGTAGTTTTCAAATAGCAAAGAATCTGGATATATTCAATTCCATTGTGAAAGAGTTGGATATGTTTTACGTGGATACGATTGATCCTAACAAGACTATCCGTGAAGGTATTGATGCCATGCTCTACTCGCTGGACCCCTACACGGAGTATTATCCGGAAGATGACCAAAGCGAACTGGAGCAGATGCTGAAGAATTCCTATGGCGGTATAGGTTCTGTGATTACTTGGAACCCGAAACTGAAACGTTCCATGATATCTGAGCCATACGAGAATATGCCTGCTGCCAATGTAGGTCTGAAAGCCGGAGATATTCTGATGGAGATTGACGGGAAAGACCTTGCCGGAAAGAACAACCAGGAAGTCAGCGAGATGCTTCGCGGACAAGTGGGTACCAGCTTCAAGCTGAAAGTGCAACGTCCCGGTACGGAGAAGCCGTTGGATTTCGACATTGTGCGCCGTTCCATCCAATTACCGTTCATACCTTATTATACGGTGCTGGATAATAATATAGGTTATATCAACCTCAGCACCTTCTCGGGAAATCCTTCCAAGGAGTTCAAGCAGGCTTTTCTGGACTTGAAGAAGCGAGGGATGACTTCGTTGGTGATTGACTTGCGGAACAATGGGGGCGGCTTGCTGGATGAGTCTATAGAGATAGCCAACTTCTTTCTGCCTCGCGGAAAGACACTTGTGACGACAAAAGGCAAGATTAAGCAAGCCAGCAATACCTACAAAACATTGCGTGAACCGTTGGATTTGGAAATTCCTTTGGCTGTGCTGGTCAATGGCGGAACGGCTTCTTCGTCAGAAATCCTTGCGGGTTCTTTGCAGGACCTTGACCGTGCGGTCATTATCGGTAACCGTACTTTCGGTAAGGGATTGGTGCAGACCACCCGTCCGTTGCCATACGGTGGTACCATGAAGCTGACGACTTCCAAATATTATATTCCCAGCGGCCGTTGTGTGCAGGCTATCGACTACAAGCACCGGAATGAAGACGGCAGTGTGGGACGTATTCCGGACAGCCTTACTACCGTGTTCCATACGGCTGCCGGACGTGAAGTGCGTGATGGTGGAGGCGTGACTCCGGACATTGCGGTGAAGCAGGAGAAGCTGCCCAACATTCTGTTCTATCTTGTCAATGACAATCTTATTTTCAATTATGCTACGGACTATTGCTTGAAACATCCTACCATCTCTTCAGCAGAGCAGTTTGAAATTACAGATGCCGATTATGCGGACTTCAAGGCGATGGTGAAAAAGGCGGACTTCAAATACGACCAGCAGACAGAGAAGATGCTGAAGAACCTGAAGGAGATGGCCGAATTTGAGGGCTATCTGACTGATGCTTCGAAAGAGTTTGAAGCGTTGGAGAAAAAATTGTCGCATAATCTGGACCGTGACCTTGACCATTTCTCCAAGGACATCAAGAGCATGATTGCGGTAGAAATCATCAAGCGTTATTATTTCCAGCGTGGAAGCATTATCCAGCAGTTGAAAGATGATGATGATTTGAAAGAGGCTGTAAAGATACTCACTGCTCCGGAAAAATACAAGGAAATGTTGACTGCTCCGGCAGTGACGTCAATGTCTCTGCAACAAAGAAAGGAGACAGCCCCGGTTTTTCTGAGTACCGCTACGAGAGCAAATGAACATGTTTATGATGAAATAGTATAAGGACACTCTTAAGAGGATTCTTTTATTTGCTCCTTAATTTATACCGGATAGTCTCTGTATAAGCCTTTTATACACGACTATTCGGTTAAGTTGTTTGTAGGGTATTAACTTGTTTTATATTTTTGCAGGTGATAATGAAAATATTGACAAGGTTATGAAACAATTGAATTCTCTGAAAGTATGGCTGTCTGTGGTATTGTTGCTTTGCTTCTCTCTTTCCGGACAAGCCCAGTTCCTGCGCACTTCCTACTTTATGGAAGGAAGTAACCAGCGTATGCAGCTCAATCCGGCCTTGATGCCGGGACGCGGTTATCTGAATATTCCCGTGATAGGTTCGTTGAATGCTACCGTCAACTCCAGTTCCCTGGGGTATAGGGATATTATGGACATTATTGAGAACAGTGATGATAGCGACTATTTCATGAGCAATGACTTTATGAACCGACTGGATGCTACCAATAACTTGAATGTGAATTTGAGTACCGACATTCTGTCTGCCGGATGGTATAAAGGAAAGAACTTCTGGTCAGTCAATGTGGGGATGCGTAATGATATCGGTGCCGCCATACCGAAAACCATGTTCCAGTTTATGAATAACATGAGCAGCCGGGAGTTTGGTGACAATATTTCTGACTATTTGGGTATTAACGAAACCATTAATGGACAGAAGCTTGAGATAAATTCCTATGCGGAAGTCGGCCTTGGCTTTGCAAGGAATATCACAGACCGGCTGGCTGTGGGCGGTAAAGTGAAGATGCTGCTGGGTATCGGTAACTTAAAGCTGAACATCAACCAGATTCATGTGGAAACTCCTTCTGTCGGCTCTTCAGGAGTGACGAGTAAAGCTTCCATTCAAGTGGATGCAACTTTGGAGAACTCGTCAAAGCTGTTAGAACTTCCCGAGAATGAGAATGGTGATTATATCGATGAAATCGATTTTGGCAGTTTTGGTTTTGCCGGATATGGTGGGGCTATTGATTTGGGAGTATCTTACAAGTTACTGGATAAATTGACACTTTCTGCTTCAGTTCTTGATTTGGGCTTTATCAAATGGTCTAAATCGAATACCAGTATAGCGCGAGCCAATGCGGAGCAGACTTATGATCTTCTTGATCCGGCCTCGCAGCAGGAATTCATGAATATTGTGAACAGCGGCGAGATTCTTAACTATGACATGTTGCAGCTCAAGACAGAGGAGGCTTCTGAGAAGAGCCGTACCCGTGGATTGACTTCTACAATGGTTCTTGGCGCTGAATATGCCTTACTGAATGATTGGCTGGTAGTGGGTGCCTTGTATACCGGTCGTTTTGCCAAACCGAAAACTTTGAATGAGCTGACTTTCTCTGCCTGCATCCGTCCGACGAATGCTTTCAATGTAGCTGCCAGCTATTCCGTACTTCAAGGAGCCGGTAAAACCTTCGGTCTGGCACTGAAACTGGGTCCTTTCTTTGCGGGAACAGACTATATGTTCTTTGGCAAGAATACGAAGAATGTCAATGCTTACTTGGGGGTTTCTATTCCTTTGGGAAAACAGAAAACGGCTGAAAATTAATAAAGTGAGTTATCAGTTGTCGCGGGTTATCTTTCTATAAAAGAGGATAATCTGCGATTTTGTTTTTACGAAAACGCAAAAAGCTTTATCTTTGCTGGTAAATACCTATAAACAGTACTCATGAGAATTGCAATAACGTTTCTCTTGTTTTTGGTTTTCAGTAGTTTGCTGCAAGCTTCACCCATACCTTTTTCTCCTATAGTGAGGAACTATTCGGTGTCGGATTATAATGCCGGTATTCAGAATTGGGCCATTGCTCAAGACGAAAGAGGAGTGATGTATTTCGGTAATAACAGTGGGCTGTTGGAATTTGATGGAAGTGCTTGGCGGCTGTATGAATTACCGACAAAAGGAATTGTGCGTGCTATATATATCAGTGAAGATGGAAGAATTTATGTAGGCTCTTACGAAGAATTCGGTTATTTTGTCCGTACTCCTTATGACACTCTTGAATATCATTCATTGAAAAATAAGGTGAAAGATTTTGCGTTTCATAATGACGAAATCTGGGATATTGCTTGCGTTCAAGGAGAAATTATATTTCAATCATTCGGTTCTCTCTTTTTTTATAATGGAAATTCGGTAGAAGGTATTCGAATGAAGAACCTTCCACTGAATTTGTTCCAGGTTGGAAATACTTTTTATTCTCAAAGAATAAACGGTGGACTTTATGTCTTTGCCGGTAGGGAAATGAAAGAACTTATTCCCAGAAAGGTATTTGGAGATAGTGATGTCCTGGCCGGGCTCCCTTATGATGATGCGGTTTTAATGTTTACCCGTAATCAGGGAGGTTTCCTGTATCGAGATGGGAGGGTAGAAAAATGGGAAACTGAATGTGATGATATATTCAAGAAGCATACCATTAATCGTGCGGTGATGACCAAAGATAGTTGCTACGTTGTTGGCACAATATCCGATGGCATATATGCGTTGGATAAAAAGGGAAAGCTGATTTGGAAGGTCAATACGGATAATAAACTACAGAACAATACTGTTTTGAGATTGTATTGTGATGATGACAACAATATATGGACAGCTTTGGATGAAGGTATTGCCTATATACACAACAATTCTTTAATCTATTATTATGAACCTCCATTTCGTAAAATAGGCATGGTATATGATGTTTTGGTAAGGGAAAATGAAGCTTATATTGCTTCTAATCAAGGACTTTATTGGCTTAGGGATGGAAAGACTGAATTAGTTCCGGGTTTGGAAGAACAAGCGTGGTTCGTCGATGAATGGGGAAAACAGATTTTCTGCGGGCACAACAAGGGAACTTTCCTTATATCAGGACTGAAATCAAAGCTGGCATCTGATGTAAAAGGAGGGATGTGTATGGAAAAAATTGAATTGAAGGAACAATCTTTTTTGTTGGAGGGAGCTTATGCGCTTCTGAATTTATATACGGAGACTGCTTCGGGAGAGTATTGCTTTACTCGGTCCTTACGTGGGTTCAGTCACATGATTCGTCATATAGAAGTGGACCATCAAGGGAATATTTGGGCGAAACATTTAAGGAATGGTTTGTATCGCTTTCGGATTGATTCGGATATGAAGCAGGTAAAGGATGTGCGGAAGTATGAGAGTTTGGGAGAAGTGAAAGGTGGGAGTTTTACTTTGTTCAAAATCAATGGTCGGGTAGTTTTTTCTAATGGGGAATATTTCTATACTTACGAAGATATGACTGATTCGATTGTTCCCTATGAAACAATGAATGAACAATTGATGGAATTGAAGGGAATCAAGACTGTGAGTCATGCGAACGGAGATTACTATTGGTTTGTGGGCGACAGGACTGTGTATTTGGTGAAGTGTGCGATAAATACTTTCAATATCGAACTTCGGATTCCATATTCTTTGTTTGACGGTCTGGCTGTGGAAGAACGAGGAAGCGTGGTTTATGACAAGAGAAATAATCATTCCTATCTTTGCTTGAATAATGCTATTGCCCGTATTGAAACAGATAGTTCCTCGTTATATAAATCTCAGACTAGGCGTTCTTTATGGATTTCAGAGATGCAGGTTACTGAGGAATTCAGTGATAAACGGAAAACATTGGTCGTGCAGTCGGGAGTCAAGGTCGAACATGAGTTTAATACAGTGAGTTTTACATTGTGCTATCCGGTTTATAACGATTATACTTATAAAGTAAGATACCGGTTGGAAGGGTATTCTGATCAGTGGATACCCGATGGACGCAATTTGCAGAAAAAGTATGCCCGTCTTCCTTATGGAAGTTATGTTTTTCGGGCGGAGATATATGATACTGGTAGAGTTTTGGCATCGGTAGAGTTTCCCTTTGAGATTTTGTCTCCGTGGTATTTGTCTTATTGGGCTGTGGGAAGCTACATTCTGATAGGGTTGTGCCTGCTGGCCTTGCTGCAATATATTGTTTATCGTTTTGTGAAGAAAAAGAAGGATCGTGTGATTGAGCAGCAACGTGTAGCCCATCAGGCAGAGCTTGAACGGCAAGAGAAGAAGATTATCGAGTTGGAAAAGGAACAGCTTGAGGCCGATTTGCGTTTTAAAAGCAAAGAATTGTCCAGCGTGGTAATGATGAATATCGCTCATCAGGAGTTTTTGAATTCATTGAAAGAGGAGATACAGAAGCAAAAGTTGTCCGGACAGCATAGTCGTAAGAATTTGGATAAGCTTCTCGCTTTGGTTAACAATAATATAGTGTCTGATGAAGAGAGCTGGATAATGTTTCAAGCTAATTTTGACCGTATACATGAAAATTTCTTCCGGAATCTGAAACTTCAATATACAGATTTGACTTCAGGAGATTTGCGCTTTTGTGCATTGCTTCGCTTGAATATGCCGACAAAGGAGATAGCGAAGTTGCTCAACATTTCCACGCGTGGGGTTGATGCTGCAAGATACCGGTTGCGCAAGAAATTCAATCTGCTTCCGGAAGAAAGTCTGACTGATTTCCTTATAAATTTTAAATAACTGTTTTACAGTGGAATATTAATGGGGGAAGTATTAATATTGTACTTCCTCTTTTGTTTCTTAGTGATGGGTGTACTTTTGTTGTAGTGCGAGATGTGGAGGTTGTCGCATGCTTTTCTTTTATTTGCAGCAAAATAATATTTCTATAAATTAAAAGCATGAAAGACATGAAGCATTTACTTTTCAAGTTACAATCATTTTTAGTCTTGTTGGTGTTTACTGCCGTTAGTGCGTATGCGCAGAAATCTCCGGTCGATATGAATCGTTTCATCGACGATTTAATGAAGAAGATGACCCTGGAAGAGAAAATAGGTCAGTTGAATCTGCCGGTTACCGGTGAGATTACGACCGGTCAGGCTAAAAGTAGTAATGTGGCCAAACGTATTCGTGCCGGTGAAGTGGGCGGGCTTTTCAATCTGAAAGGCGTGGAACGTATCCGCGATGTACAGAAGCAGGCGGTTGAAGAAAGTCGTTTGGGTATTCCTCTCTTATTTGGTATGGATGTTATTCATGGATATGAAACGGTGTTTCCCATTCCTTTGGGATTGTCGTGTACATGGGATATGAAGGCGGTTGAAGAATCGGCACGTATTGCAGCCATTGAGTCCAGCGCCGACGGTATTTGCTGGACATTCAGTCCGATGGTGGATATTTGCCGTGATGCCCGTTGGGGGCGTGTGTCCGAGGGCAACGGTGAAGACCCGTTTCTGGGAGCAGCCATTGCGCAGGCCATGGTACGTGGTTATCAGGGAAAGGATATGAGCCGTAATGATGAAATCATGGCTTGTGTAAAGCATTTTGCCTTGTATGGTGCCGGTGAGGCAGGACGTGACTATAATACAGTAGATATGAGTCATCAGCGCATGTTCAATGAATACATGTTGCCCTATCAGGCGGCGGTTGATGCCGGTGTGGGCAGTGCGATGGCCTCTTTCAATGAGGTCGATGGCATTCCTGCCACTGGAAACAAGTGGTTGATGACGGATATACTGCGTAAGCAGTGGGGATTTGACGGCTTTGTGGTGACAGACTATACTGGAATTGCTGAGATGACCGACCACGGTATGGGCGATACGCAGACTGTTGCCGCCTTGGCACTGAATGCAGGTGTGGATATGGATATGGTGAGCGATACATTTGTAGGTACGCTCAAGAAGTCATTGACAGAAGGAAAAGTGACAGAAGAAGCAATTAATGCGGCTTGTCGCCGTATTTTGGAAGCTAAGTACAAGTTGGGCTTGTTCGATAATCCTTATAAATACTGTGATGTGAAGCGTGCCAAGAAGCAAATCTTTACCAAAGAGCATCGTGCTGTTGCGCGTAAGATTGCTTCGGAGAGCTTGGTGTTGTTGAAGAACGAGGGTAATGTGCTTCCGCTGGCCAAAAAAGGCACTATTGCTGTGGTAGGTCCGTTGGCAGACAGCCGCAGTAATATGCCGGGTACTTGGAGTGTGGCTGCTGTATTGAAGAATGCAACTTCTTTGGCTGAAGGTTTGAAGGCGGTAGCAGGCGATAAAGCCGAAATATTGACTGCGAAAGGCTGTAATTTGATGAGTGATGCCGAATATGAGAAACGTGCCACTATGTTCGGACGTTCTTTACACCGTGACAATCGTTCGGACAAGGAGTTGCTGGACGAGGCTCTTGCCGTGGCTGCCAAATCGGATGTTATTGTGGCTGCGCTCGGTGAGTCTTCGGAAATGAGTGGAGAGAGCAGTTGCCGCACGAATCTTGAAATGACCGACACCCAACGCATGCTGTTACAAGAATTATTGAAAACAGGAAAACCAGTGGTACTGGTACTGTTTACCGGTCGTCCACTGGTACTGAACTGGGAGCAGGCAAACGTGCCGGCCATTCTGAATGTATGGTTTGCGGGCAGTGAGGCAGGTTTTGCCATCGGTGATGTACTGTTTGGTGATGTGAATCCGAGTGGGAAGCTGACTACGACTTTCCCGAAGAGCGTGGGACAGATTCCTTTGTTCTACAACCACAAGAACACGGGCCGCCCTCTTGCCGACGGTGCATGGTTCCAGAAATTCCGCAGCAACTATATAGACATAGACAATGAACCGCTTTATCCTTTTGGTTTCGGCTTGAGCTATACCACATTCTCTTATAGCGACGTGTCTTTGGACAAGACTAGCATGACGGATAAGGGCGAACTGACTGCTACCGTGACTGTGACCAATACCGGCAAGAGAGACGGTGCAGAAGTGGTTCAACTTTATATTCGTGACCTTATGGGAAGTGTAACCCGTCCGGTGAAAGAGTTGAAAGGCTTTGAGAAGATTTTCCTGAAAGCCGGTGAATCTAAAAAAGTATCTTTCAAGATTACTCCCGAATTGCTGAAGTTCTACAACTACAATCTTGATTTTGTATGCGAGTCCGGTGACTTTGAGGTGATGATTGGCAGAAATAGCCAGGACGTAAAGAAAGCAGCGTTCAAGTTACTCTAACTGATTCTCAAGACGGCAATATGCAGCATTCGAGCCACTGCGTTGAGATGGCATTGTTGCTGCATATTGTCTACATCTTCACTGCAAACGTTTTGCAGTATTTGCTTGGTATATAATCTATCGTATAATGGCAATCGGTTATGGAAATCTTATGGTCGGCTTTGAGGCAGTGAAAGGTATGACGTTCTTGAATATGGGATAAAAAACTTCAGAATAGGATAAAAGCCCCCTTTGCTTTTCTATCTTTTTGCTCTATTATATGAATAGTACCTAAATATTTATTGTACTTTTATATTCCTTATAATCTGTCGTTTATGTTATACAGTAGTAGCAATGATGTACCCCTCCGGTGAACTGTGGTACTCTTGTGGTAGCTTGTTTTTTGACATATATCAACTTCTCCGGTATGTTTGCAAAAGAATTTTAAATCAATACAAAATGAAGAAAAATCTACTAATTACATGTGTGATGTTATTGTTTGCCATTACTTCGATGGCACAGAACAAAATTACGATTTCGGGTGTCGTTACGGACAAGACAGGCGAAACTGTTATCGGTGCTTCTGTTCGTGTAAAAGGGCAGGAGAGTAAAGGTAGTATTACTGATATAAATGGTAAATATCAGATTGTTGATGTGGCATCTAATGCTACCTTGATTTTTAGTTATATAGGTATGCGTGAGCAGGAGATTGCCGTAAATGGGCGTTCAACTATCAATGTGAAGATGGAAGAGGACAGCCAGCTCATTGATGAGGTGGTTGTAGTTGGTTATGGTAGTGCCAAGAAACGCGACTTGACCGGTTCTATCGTTACTGTGAAAGCGGACGAGATTGCCTCTAAGCCTTCTACCAATCCACTGGCATCCATACAGGGTAAGGTTGCCGGTGTACAGGTGGTGAATACGGGTCGTGCAGGACAAGACCCTGAAATCCGTGTTCGCGGTACGAACTCCATTAACGGTTTCAAACCCCTTTATGTGGTAGATGGACTGTTCACGGACAATATCAATTATCTGAACACTGCGGATATTGAATCTATGGAAATCTTGAAAGACCCTTCTTCTTTGGCTATTTTCGGTGTGCGTGGTGCCAATGGTGTAATCATCATTACTACTAAAAGGGCAAAAATAGGGAAGACGATGGTCAACATCAACTCTTCAGTGGGTTGGAAGGTTATTTATGACCGTGTAGGTGTGACGAATGCCGAAGAGTTTAAGATGCTGTACAACGAGCAGTTGATATCTCAAGGAAGCGACCCTTATGATTATACTCAATGGACTGGTAATACTGATTGGCAGAATGAGATATTCCAGACAGGTTTTCTGACCAATAACAATGTGAGCATTACGGGTGCAACGGATAAGAGTAAGTTTTATTTGGGTTTGGGTTACGTCATGGAAGAAGGTTCCATTAAAACGGAAAAGCTCAATAAGTTTACCGTAAACTTGAACAGTGAATATAGCGTAACCGATTTCCTGCGTTTTGGTTTCCAGCTTAATGGAGTTCGTGCCAAGTATCCTGATGCAAAGGGTGTGGATGGTGCTTTGAAGGCTGCTCCTATTGCTCCTACTCATGACCTTGAATCGGGACTGATACATACGCTGCCCGACTTCCAGCGTGCACAAGTGTGGAATCCTCTTATTGAAACAGAGCTGCGCGGTGCTCACAACAAGTCTGAAAACTATCGCGTGGCAGGTAATGTGTTCGGAGAGATAGATATTCTGAAGAACCTTACGTTCAAAGCAACTTTCTCTATGGACTATGCTTCCAGTCAGGGACGTTCATATTCTCCGCTGATTTATGTTTATAATCCCGATGTGGAGGGGGGGAAAGAACGGTTGACTGAAAGAGAAAGTGTGAACCAAAGCAAGTCTACCTCTCTTGCTGCACAGTCTGACTATGTGTTGACTTATCTCGGACAGTTTGGCAATCATGGATTGACATTGACTGCCGGTCTTACAACCAATTACAATGAGTCTTCCAGTTTGAGTGGTGGACGCAGCCAGCTTGCGGGCTACGGCATTTTGGTGGGCGACGACCCGGACAGATGGTGGCTCTCTACCATCGACGATGTATCTACGGCAACTAATGGCGGTTCTCAGAGTGACAGATTTACCATGTCTTATTTGTTCAGAGTATTGTATAACTACAAGAATCGTTATTTACTTAATGCTTCTTTCCGTAGGGACGGTTCATCTGTTTTCTATAAGACAGGTAATACTTGGGACAACTTTTACTCTTTCGGTGCCGGTTGGGTAATGACCGAAGAGAAGTTTATGCAGAACCAGAATGTAATTAACTTCTTGAAGTTGAAAGGCTCTTGGGGTGTGTTGGGTAGCCAGAATACTGGTTCCAGTTATCCGGCATATGCCACCATTGTTAGTTCGGGTTCAGCTGTGTTCGGTGACAATATCATTGCGGGTAAAGGCCCCAACAAACTGATTTCACCTACTTTGGGATGGGAACGTAATTATTCATGGGAAGTAGGTTTTGACATGCATATGTTCAATGATCGTTTGCAGCTTTCTCCGGTTTATTATAACAAAACAACAAAAGATATGTTGACTTCCATTCCGGGTATTGCAGGTACTGTTCCCGGATTACAGAATGTGGGTGAGATTCGCAATCGCGGTTTTGAACTTAGTGCTTCTTGGAACGACAAGATTGGGGAAGATTGGAGATATGGATTAGGTGCTAATTTGAGCACTATTGATAACAAGGTGCTTTCACTGGTAAACAAAGACTATAATATTATCAGTGGTCCCTCACGTGTTTCCGAAGGTTATCCGATTGGCTATTTCTATGGTTACAAGGTTGAGGGTGTATATCAGAACGAAGACGACATCCGTTTCTCTCCGATTAACTCGGTTGGCTCGGTAACACCGGGTGACTTGAAATTTGCTGATGTTGACGGTAATGGCAAAATTACTGATAATGACCGTACAATGATAGGTAATCCAACTCCTGATTTTACTTACGGTTTTAATGTTAATTTGGGATGGAAGAATCTGGACCTGACTGTTGACATGATGGGTGTTTATGGAAATGAAATTTACCGTAATTGGGGAAGCAGTAGCTATGCACAACTGAATTATCGCACAGAGCAATTGAATCGTTGGCATGGAGAGGGCACTTCCAATTGGGAGCCCTTGCTCGACCCTTCACACAAAATAAATCAGGAGGCTTCCACGTATTTCATCGAAGATGGCAGTTTCTTCAGAATCCGTAATATCGAATTGGGGTATAACTTTGACAAACGACTGTTGAATCGTATCAAGGTACAGTCACTGCGTCTTTATACCAATGTGCAGAATCCCAAGACCTGGAGCCGTAATGGAGGATATACTCCGGAAGTGGGCGGAAGTGCTATTTCGTTTGGTATTGATGGTGGAGGCTATCCTATGCCTACAGTTTATACGATTGGTTTTAATTTGACTTTCTAAAATTATATAGAGACAGACTATGAAGAAGATATTTTATTATATAGCATTTTTAGCAGTAAGCTTTGCACTAACTTCGTGTGAGGATATGTTTGATAGAAAACCGCTTGGACAACAGACAGAGGATGATTTGACTGGTGGTACTTATGAAACACAGGTTTTTAATATGTATGCCAAGTTGCGCGGTTTTCATTTGACAAGCGGCAATACTGCATTGGCAATCCACGGTATGCGTTCTGAGGACGCAGAGAAAGGAAGTACATTGTCCGATGGAGCAGCTACCGGCAAGATGTTCGATGACTTTGAATATTTGGCAAGTAATGGGATGATTAAGAGTTATTGGAATGATAACTATTCATTGATACATAAGGTAAATGATTTGCTTGATGAGATGAGCCAAAATCCGTCATTGACAGAAGGTGACCTCGTCAATAAGGGGGAAGCTTTGTTTGTACGTGCTTTCTGTTATTTCAACCTTGTACGCGCTTTTGGTGAAGTGCCTTTGATTGACTTTAAAGTTTATGATGCAGCTGAGGCAAATGTTCCAAAGTCTTCTGTGGCAAAGATATATGAATTAATAGATTCTGACCTTACGGAAGCCGAAAACAGTCTGCCCAGAACGTGGGAGCAACTTTATGTAGGTCGTCTCACTTGGGGAGCTGCTCGTTCTCTTCATGCACGCACATACATGATGCGTAATGACTGGGGGAATATGAAGGCTGCCGCTGAAGAAGTGATTAACTCCGGTTTATATAATCTGAAAACACCTTATGAAGACATATTCCGAGAAAAAGGTGAAAACTGTAGTGAATCTGTTTTTGAATTGCAATGTACGGCAACAGAATCACAACCAGGTTCTAATGACATAGGAAGCCAGTTTGCTTCCGTTCAGGGTGTACGTGGCGCAGGCGAGTGGAATCTCGGTTGGGGGCAACACACCGCTACTCAAGAATTGGCAGATGCTTTTGAAGAGGGAGATCCGAGAAAAGACGAAACTCTGCTTTATTTTATACGCAACGGCAAGGACGATCCAGAGTCCATACCTGCTAACAAGCCTTATGGTGAGAAACCTATTTCGAATGCTGATGTTATAGCTAAATACTTTAACAAGAAGGCATATACGGACCCGGCGATGCGTTTGAAATTCACAAAGGGAGGATATTGGGTAAATATTCGTCTGATACGTTATGCTGATGTGGTATTAATGGCTTCCGAAGCTGCTTGTGAATTGGGTGATTTGTCTTCTGCCCGTAACTATTTGGAGATGGTGCGCGCTCGTGCTCGTGGCAATAATATCGGAATTCTACCGGAAGTGACGACCAACAACCAGAATGAACTGCGTGAGGCCATTCGTCATGAAAGACGTGTTGAGTTAGGTATGGAGTTCGACCGTTTCTACGACTTGGTTCGTTGGGGTATTGCTAAAGAGGTACTTCATGCGGCAGGCAAGACCGGTTATCAAGACAGACATGCTTTGTTGCCCATTCCGCAAGACGAAATTGACAAGTCGAATGGTGTATTGGTTCAAAATCCCAATTATTAATCTATAAATGTACTAACTACTTATGAAAAAATATATAGTATCTGTGGCTTCTTGCCTGTTTGCATTGTGTATGCAGTCTTGTTTTCAGGATATGGATCATCCTGCTTTCGACTACCCTGAGAGTACAGGTGAAGTACCTACTACCCCTTTGAAGATGTATCTTCCTTTTGATGAAGAGGACATTCGGGATAAAGGTGAATGGGGATTTTTGGTAGCAGATAACGGTAATGCCAAGTTTGCGGAAGACGGAATCGCTGGCATGGCCTATCAAGGTGCTGAGAATGCTTACATTTTGGCCAAGACTCCTTCTATATTGGAAAATAACATGCCCACTATCGGTGATTTGACTGTAGCTTTCTGGATGAGAACCACTAAGAATACTTCTGCGCAAGGTTTGTTCTCTATCCCTAACTCTATTAAATTCTGGGGCAACTTCGACATCTTCTTGGAGAATAATAATAGCGAGACTCAGGCATTTTTCAAGGTTCATATCTTCAATCAGACAGCAAAAGAGAATGATGAAAGATGGGTTGAGGCAAAAATAGATGATATTTTTGGTAGCGAATGGGTGCATCTGGCTTTTGTGTATGATGGCAATACTTCTACCATTACTGTTTATCGTAATGGTGAGGGTGTCTTTACCAAAGAATTGCCAGATTGTGGGAAATTGAAGTTTAATAATGTAGGCGCTTCTTTGGCTGTTGGTGCATTTCAGTTCAGCACTACTCCGAGTCTTACTTCGGGTGCAGGAGCACAAACCTGGGCAAAGAACTTTCCCGGTCAGCTTGATCAGTTCCGCTTATATGACAAGGTGTTGACGGCAACCGAAATTCAGAGTATTTACTCTGGAAAAGAATGAAGCTACACTTTAATCTGATGATAGGATGAAAGTATTATATTTCATAGTATGTCTTTTGTTGGTTGCGTGCGGTGGTGATGATCAACCTGAAGTGAATCAGCCTTTCGAGTTGAAGAATATCATTGTGGGTGACCAACAAAACCAACAGACATTTGAGAATGTTGCTCCCAATGTAGCCATTGTTTTGGAGTTCTCGGATGCTGTAGATGAGGCTTCAGCCCGTAACAATATTGCTTTGAAACATGAGGAGCTTCCCATAAGCTGCGATTATGAGTTCCTGCAAGAGAAAAAAGTATCGATGACTCCTAAGGAGGGGTTTAAAATCTTGTCATCGTATAAATTGATTGTCAATCCGGGGGTGAAATCCACTTCCGGGACACTGCTTTCCAATGGCAAGGTTTGTATGATTAAGACAGGAATGGATGATACAGATAAGTTTGAGCGTATCCCTGATGAGGACTTGTTGACATTGGTACAGAAGCAGACCTTTAAGTACTTCTGGGACTTTGGGCATGAATATTCCGGAATGGCGCGCGAACGTACTACTTCGGGCGATGTCGTTACTACCGGTGGTACCGGCTTTGGCGTGATGGCCATGCTGGTAGCTGCTGAACGGGGCTTTATTACCCGTCAGCAAGCTGTTGAACGAGTGCAGAAGATAGTTACTTTTCTTGATAAGGAATGTACGGCTTATCATGGTGCTTATGCACATTGGATAAATGGCGCAACGGGAGCAACCAAACCTTTCAGTGAGAAAGACAACGGTGCCGATTTGGTTGAGACATCCTTGTTATTTCAAGGTTTGCTTGCCGCTCGAGCCTATTTCAAGGAAAATACGGAAGTAGAAAGCAGGTTGCGTGCCGACATAACCCGTCTTTGGGAAGCTATTGACTGGACTTGGTTCCGGAAAAATGGTGAAGATGTACTATATTGGCATTGGAGTCCCGATTACGGTTTTGAGAAGAACCTGGCAATAAGAGGATGGAATGAGTGTCTGATTACTTATATACTTGCTGCTTCGTCTCCAACACATGCTATCGATAAAGTTGTATATGAAGCGGGCTGGGCTAAAAATGGAGGAATCAGGAATGGAAAATCTTATTATGGCATCACTCTTCCTTTAGGTTCGGATAAAGGGGGACCGCTGTTCTTATCTCAATATTCTTTTCTAGGCATTAACCCACAAGGACTGGAAGACCAATATGCCGATTACTGGATGCAAAATCGCAATCATACGTTGATTAATTACAATTATTGTAAGGAAAATCCTAAAGGATATACGGGTTATAGCGCTTCTTGTTGGGGGTTGACGGCAAGTGACGGCGATACGGGATATTCAGCTCATTCACCTACTAATGATAAAGGGGTCATTGCTCCAACAGCTGCTTTGTCTGCATTTCCTTATACTCCGGAGGAGTCAATGGAAGCGCTGCATTTCTTCTATTATAAGATGGGAGACAAACTTTGGAAAGATTATGGTTTTATAGATGCCTTTAATTTGACGGCAGATTGGTACGATACTCAGTACATAGCCATTGACCAAGGGCCGATAATCTGTATGATAGAGAATTATAGAACAGGTCTCCTTTGGAATTTATTTATGTCTATACCGGAAATCCAACAAGGACTGAAGAAGCTTGGCTTTCAGAGTCCGTGCTTAAACTAAAAGAATGATTATGATGAGAATATTAATATATTTGATACTTTTGCTATACCCTTTTAATTTGATTTCGGGACAGAAAAAGCAGAAGCGGCTTTCTGACGACGAACTTATGACCCTCGTTCAGAAGCAAACTTTCCGTTACTTTTGGGATTTTGCCCATCCTGAATCCGGATTGGCGCATGAACGGAGTAACGGTGGTGCCGAGACAGCTACCATTGGTGGGTCGGGATTCGGAGTGATGGCTATCATTGTCGGCATAGAACGCGGGTTTATCACCCGTGAACAAGGTGCTGAACGTATACTGAAGATTGTTCGTTTCTTGAGCGACAAGAATACCGACAGTTATCACGGCATGTGGGCACATTGGATGAACGGTAAAACCGGTAAGACCATTCCTTTCAGCCGTAAGGATGATGGAGCCGATATTGTAGAATCCGCTTTCATGTTCGAAGGTTTGTTGGCTGCCCATCAGTATTTTATAAAGGATAATCCGACGGAAAACCGTATCCGGGGAATGATTAATAATCTGTGGCGCCAAGCAGAGTGGAATTTTTTCACTCAGGGGCAAGATGTGATGTATTGGCATTGGTCACCCTATAACGGGTGGGCGATGAACCATCAGATTAAAGGTCATAACGAGTGCCACATTATTTATATTTTAGGTGCGTCTTCTCCTACTTATCCGATTGCCGAGAGTGTTTATCATAAAGGCTGGGTCAATGCGAATACTTTTCTGAATGGTCGGGAGTATTATGGCATCAGGCTTCCTCTCGGAAACGATAACGGTAAGGGCGGTCCTTTGTTCTTTACTCATTACTCTTACATGGGGCTTGATCCGCATGGCTTGAAGGACCGCTATGCTGACTACGAGGAACAAATGAAGGCCCATACCTTGATTAACCGTGCCTATTGTATCGACAATCCGAAGGGATATAAGGGTTACGGTGAGAAATGCTGGGGATTGACAGCCAGTGACGGTGATAAAGGCTATTCGGCCCATAGCCCCGGAAATGATCGCGGCGTGATTACGCCTACTGCGGCCCTTTCATCCATCCCTTATACACCGGAATATTCTTTGGAGGCCATGCGCTATTTCTATGAAGAACTGGGTGACCGTCTTTGGGGTGAATATGGGTTCAAAGATGCATTTAATCTGACTGAGGATTGGTTTGCGCCTTCGTATCTTGCCATTGACCAGGGACCGATTATTGTGATGATAGAGAACTATCGCACCGGTTTAATTTGGAAGCTTTTCATGAGTCATCCCGATGTACAGAAGGGATTGAAGAGATTAGGCTTTACGTCTCCTTATTTGAATAAGGCTGATTAGGTTTGGCAGGATTTGATTTTGGTAAATTTTATATAGATTAAAAAGGATTATAACCATGAAAAACGTGCTTTTCAATAGTGTATTGGTTGCTTTCGTATTGCTTGTCGCCTCGTGCGGCAAGCAACCGGAAGCTAAGGTGGAGGTGATGTCGTTTAATATCCGTCTGGATCATGTAGCGGACAGTATGAATAACTGGAAATACCGTAAGGATAATGCAGCACAGATGATTGCTTATTATGCTCCGGACATTGTGGGCATGCAGGAGGTGGTAAAGAATCAACTCAATGACTTGAAGGAGCGTCTTCCTCAATATACTGCCCTTGGCGTAGGTCGTGCAGATGGAAAAGAGAAAGGCGAATATTGCTCCCTTTTTTATAAGACAGAGCGTTTTGAGCTTTTAAAGAACGGAGATTTCGGACTGAGTGAGACTCCCGATTCCATCGGAAAGAAAGGCTGGGATGCGGCATGCGAGCGTATCGTGACTTGGGCTGTGTTGAAAGACAAGGTGAGTGGCAGGAAAGTAGCTGCTTTCAACACCCACTTTGACCATGTAGGTGAGGTGGCACGTCGAGAAAGCGCTAAGTTAATACTCGAGAAGATAAAGCAAATAGCGGGAGAGCTTCCGGTAATTATCACTGGAGACTTTAATGGAACGGTAGACTCCGAGCCGGTCACTATATTGACGGAAGGTGGAATGAGGAACGCTTGTTCCACGGCAAAGGTCGTTTACGGACCGACATGGAGCTTTCATGACTTCGGACGTATTCCGGTGGAGAAGCGCAGGCTGATAGATTTTATATTCGTAAATGCTTCTGTAGAGGTGGAGCGTTACCGCACAGTTGGCGATAAGCCGGACAATGGCTATCTTTCCGACCATGCTCCCGTATTGGTTACTTTGAAACTGTAAAGAGGCACTCGTCTAATTCTATTCTGCATTATTTACAAATCATAAGGGCTCAAGAAACACTTGTATACTGAACCTGATTCAGTCGTATAGTGAATGCCATTCAGTCGTATACTGAATAGGGTTCAGTCGTATACTGAATGCACTGTATTCTAACTGTACTGATAATCAGTAAATTATAAAACGGTGTTACGCCTTTGATAAATTACAACAAATAATGAATACATGAAAAATAAACTATCCTGGGGAATTGCCTTGTTGCCCTTTGTTCCTTCGGTTTGGATGCAAGGACAAGAACAGAAACAAGGAATAGGAAACAGGCGTCCTAACATTATTTTTATCATGAGTGATGACCATGCCCGACAAGCAATGAGTATATATGGACATCCCATAGGTAAAATAGCTCCTACTCCCCATATTGACCGTATTGGGCATGAAGGGGCGGTATTTCAGAATAATTACTGTTGCAATTCCATTTCCGGTCCCAGTCGTGCAGCCATACTGACTGGTAAGCATAGTCATAAGAATGGTTTTATGAGGAATGGAAATAAAGGATTTGACGGTTCGCAGCAGACACTGCCGAAGATATTGCAAGCAAACGGTTATGAAACAGCCATTATCGGCAAGTGGCATCTTGTTTCAAAGCCTACCGGGTTTGACCATTGGATGATTTTGAATGATCAGGGAGATTATTATAATCCGTATTTTATTACCGAGGGAGATACCACTCGGCATAAAGGATATGTAACTGACCTCATCACTCAATATTGTGAAGACTGGATGAGTGGGCGCGAGGATAAGAATAAACCTTTTTTCCTGATGATGCATCACAAAGCCATTCACCGTAATTGGGTGCCTGCCGAACGGCATTATCATTTGTACGAACACACGCAGTTCCCTTTACCCGACAATTATTATGATGCATACGAAGGACGTTATGCGGCACAAATGCAGAAGATGAATATATACCGTGATATGTACGAAGGTCACGACTTGAAGATGGTTGCGGGTATGAATAGCGACAGTCTGCTATTCGACCCGTGGCCTCATGCTTTTCTTGGTACGATGGAGCCGGATGAGCGCCGCCGTTTTATGGATGCCTATCGTGAACGGAACAATGAATTTTATTCGAAACAGCGTACTTTCAAAGAGGTGGCAGAATGGAAATATCAGCGTTATTTGCAGGATTATATGGCTTGTGTGGCAAGCGTGGACGAGAGTGTAGGAGAAATATTGGATTATTTGAAGCGTACCGGATTGGATAAAAATACGATTGTCGTTTATACTACAGACCAGGGGTTCTATCTGGGCGAGCACGGTTGGTTTGATAAACGTTTTATGTACGAGGAGTCTTTCGGTATGCCGATGGTAATGAGCTGGCCGGGACATATTAAGCCTGGAACGCAGGTAACAGGATTAACTCAAAATATTGATTTCGCTCCCACTTTTCTCGATATGTGTGGAATTGAGATTCCTGAAGACATGCAGGGAGTGTCATTTCGTCGGTTGGTAGAGGGAGAAAATACTCCACGAAACTGGAGGAAGTCACTTTACTATCACTATTATGAATTCCCCGGTTTTCATAGTGTCCGTGCACATTACGGTGTCAAGATGGAGCGCTATAAATTGATGCATTTTTATGTGGATGACAAGTGGGAACTTTATGATTTGAAGGAGGACCCGGCAGAAATGCATAATTTGTATGGTGAAAAAGGGATGGAGAAGGTTGCTGCAGAATTGAAAGCGGAACTTGCCCGCCTGCAGGAAGAATATGATGTTCCTGAATCTCTGTGTAAATAATGGTGCATATTTCGTGATGTATAAATGAATATTTAGAAATATAAATGTGGATAATATGATGAAAAGATTAAGTGGTCTGGTGCTGCTGTTGTGTTTGGCGAATTTCCTTTCTGCACAGGACATGCGTATGGATACTTATTGTAATCCTTTAAATATCGATTACACGTACATGATTTATAATTCGGATAAGAATATCTCCTACCGTTCTGGTGCCGATCCTGCCGTGGTGGAGTTTCGGGGTGAATATTATATGTTTGTTACCCGTTCACACGGTTATTGGCGTTCCAGGGATTTGCTGAACTGGGAGTTTGTACGTCCGGGCAGGAACTGGTATCCGCAAGGGTGTAATGCTCCGGCGGCACATAATTACAAAGATTCGGTACTTTATGTGACCGGTGATCCTTCCGGTTCCATGAGTATCCTTTATACGGATAATCCGGCTTCAGGAAACTGGGAAGCTGTTCCGGCAATTTTGCATAATCTGCAAGATCCCGATTTGTTTATTGACGATGACGGTAAAGCGTATATGTTCTGGGGTTCTTCCAATGTGTATCCTATCAGGGGAATGGAACTGGACAAGAACCGGCGTTTCATCAAGAAGGGAGAAACGAAAGAACTCTTCAATTTGGATATGCCTAAACATGGCTGGGAACGTTTCGGTGAAAACCATACGGATACTGTATTGGGCGGATATATTGAGGGGCCTTGGCTGACGAAGCATAATGGGAAATACTATATGCAATACGGTGCTCCGGGAACGGAATTCAATGTCTATGCCGATGGTGTTTATGTGGCCGATTATCCGATGGGGCCTTATACTTACCAAAAGCATAATCCGGTGTCCTACAAGCCGGGTGGTTATATGAACGGTGCCGGACATGGAAGTACCGTGCTTGGTCCTGGGGGGCAGTATTGGCATTTTGCTTCGATGTCACTCTCTATCAATGTGAATTGGGAACGTCGCCTTTGTATGTTTCCGGCAGGGTTTGATAAAGATGGCATTATGTATGTAGATACCCGTTTCGGAGACTATCCCCGTTATGCACCTGCCGTACCGGGCAAGGCTGGACAGTTCCGTGGCTGGATGTTGCTCTCGTATGGCAAGCCGGTGACGGCTTTTACTACAAAAGACGAATTTAAGGCAGATGCCCTAACGGATGAACTGACTAAAACTTTTTGGCTTGCCGAGGCTAATGACGAACGGCAGTGGGTGATGATTGATTTAGAGAAACCTGCTGATGTGTATGCTGTTCAGATAAACTATCACGATTATCAAAGTAATATGTACGGTCGCTACGAAGGACTCCATCACCGTTATCTCATCGAAGGTTCTCTTGATGGTGAGAATTGGGATATATTGGTGGACCGTAAGGAAAGTTATAGGGATACTCCGAATGATTATGTTGAACTGGCATTACCCAAGTCTGCCCGTTATATCCGTTATAAAAATATAGATATACCGACACCGAATCTGGCTATATCTGAACTTCGCGTCTTTGGATTGGGTACGGGGAAGGCACCGCAACAACCCAAAAAGTTGGTACTTGACCGCCAAGCAGACCGTCGTGACATCTCCATCCGTTGGGAGGCTGTGAAAGGTGCACAAGGTTACAACATACTTTGGGGCATTGCACCGGACAAACTTTACAGCTCTTGGATGGTCTATGATAAGACTGATTTATTGATGAAAACCCTTACTGCTGATCAGGATTATTATTTTTGTGTGGAGGCTTTCAATGAAAATGGTGTATCTTTACGTTCGGAAGTTAAACATGTAAAATAAATAATAAGATGAAACGTATAATCGGCATCCTTTGTGGATTATTCTTTTTCTTGTTTTCGTTTGCACAAGAAACCTTTCAAAAGGAAACTTATATCTCTTCCCGTGGAGATACATTGTTGTATCGTTTGTTGCGTCCAGAGGTGATGAAACCTGATGAAAAGTATCCTTTGGTGCTTTTCCTGCATGGTGCCGGAGAGCGTGGCAATGATAATGAGAAACAATTGGTTCATGGTGGGCAGATGTGGCTTAATCCTGTAAACCGCGAAAAGTATCCGGCGTTTATTTTGGCTCCGCAGTGTCCTGAAACCGGATATTGGGCATATACGGAGCGCCCTTCATCTTTTGCTCCGGCAGATATGCCGTTGGAAGTGCCTGTTTCTCCTATTTTCCGTACGTTGAAAGAGTTGTTGGATTTCTATCTGGCCATGCCGCAGATAGACAAAGACCGTATCTATGTTATGGGACTTTCTATGGGAGGAATGGGTACATTTGACATGGCTGTCCGCTATCCGGAGATTTTTGCGGCAGCAATACCTATTTGTGGAACAGTGAATCCGGCACGGTTGAAGGCTGGCAAATCGGTCAAGTTCCGTATTTTTCATGGAGATGCGGATAATGTAGTAACTCCTGAAGGATCGCGTGCAGCATATCGGGCCTTGAAAGCTATTGGTGCCGATGTGGAATATATTGAATTTCCTGGTTGTAATCATGGTAGTTGGAATCCGGCTTTCAACTATCCTGATTTTATGGAGTGGCTGTTTAATCAGAAGAAAAAATGATGAGAATATTGTCTGTTATCGGAGCGCTCTTTTTAGGGGGCGCTTTTTTAACTTCTTGCACCACTTCCGGTCGGGTAAGTACTTTTGTGGTATTGCCGGATACGCAGACTTATCTGGAGCAATGTCCGGAGGTCTTCGATTCGCAAGTGGACTGGTTGGTTGCCAACCGTAAGAAAATAGATGCCGTGTTCCAAGTGGGAGATTTGACACAAGATAATTCTCCGGTGGAATGGGCATATATGCAGAAAGCTTTTCATCGTGTCAGCCAAGCAGGAATACCTTATTCTGTCGTATGGGGAAATCACGATATTGGCAGTAAACCCGGTAAGTTTTCGGACATACATAACACTGCAATGGCCAACAAGTATTTTCCTCTTTCCGGCTATAAGCGGAAGAGCTATTGGGGAGGTAGTGCAGATGGAAAGACATTGGATAACTATTTCATAAATTTCAGGTCGGGCGATACCGATTGGCTGGTCTTGAATCTGGAATTCGGGCCTTCTGATGAGGCTCTGCAATGGGCCGATTCCATAGTGGGTATTCATCCGGATAAGCTTGTCATATTGAATACACACGCCTATTTGTATTGTGACAGTACGTTGCATGACGGGAAAGACTGGTGGCGCCCTCAAGGATATGGCATCGGCAAAGAGCTCGGGCGCACAGTGAACGATGGTGCTGGAATCTGGAAGAAATTGCTTCTCAGACATCGCAATGTGATAGCTGTCTTTTGTGGGCATGTCTTGAAAAGCGGAGTTGGCACGCTGGTCTCTATAGGGAAAGGGGAATAAAGTGTATCAGATGCTGGCAAACTATCAGCGTGGTGTGGAAGGCAGTAGATTGGGAGGTGAGGGCTACTTACGCATTGTAACTTTTAACCGGAAGACAAGGGAGATAGATGTGAAGACCTATTCGACTTGGAATAAAGCCTATCACCCCTCCGAACATCATAACTTTAAGTTCAGAGAGGTGGACTTTGATAAATATCTACGCTGAAATTTTTCAGAAAATAGATTCCTGTGTCTGTGTGGTCAGCAGTTCCAAAGCCTTGATGCCCATAACGGAATTCCCTTTCTGGTTCAGTCTTGGGCTCCATACTGCGACTGAATAACGCAGTGGATAAACTGCAGCTATGCCGCCTCCTACACCACTTTTTCCAGGAAGGCCTACTAGATAAGAGAACTCTCCGGCTTCGTCATAAAAACCACATGTTTGCATGATGGCATTGATCCTTTTTACCTGAGAGGAGGTCAGAGTGATGTTTTCGAACGCAAAGGCTTGTTTATGGTTGGCGAAAGGTAAAAATGCCTTAGACAAATCATAACAGCTCATCTCTATGGAGCATTGCAGGAAATAGAAGCGGAGTACGCGTTCTATGTCATTGTTTATGTTATGATGATATTTCAACAGATTGGTAATTGCCGCATTCAGGTAGCCGTTTTCGCGTTCGGATAGGGCTACTTCTTCATTATAATCAATCTGGTTGTTTCTGCTGAGTGAACGGACAAAACGGATATATTCCTCTTTTGGATGCTTTAAATGGCTCAATAGAATGTCGGTCATCACAATGGCGCCGGCATTGATAAATGGATTTCGGGGAATACCTTTTTCTACCTCTAGTTGCACTAGCGAGTTGAAAGCAGTGCCCGAGGGTTCTTTACCCACTCTTTTCCATAGATTGTCTCCTTCAAGGCTTAGGCACATGGCAAGGGAAAATACTTTCGAAATACTTTGTATGGAGAAGCCGGTAGTAGCTTCTCCATGCATGAAGGTTTCGCCTTGTATGGTGTGAATGCACATTCCGAACTGGTCCGGATTGATTTTGGCGAGTGCCGGAATGTAATCAGCTTGCTTGCCAATAGTGGCATAAGGCTCTATTTCCTGATGAATACCTTTCAGTATTTTCTGATAATCCATATTATAGTTCTTTTATTTCTCTATATAGTCGCCATTGTCCCTAATGAGTTCTATCAGCTTTTCCACCGCCTCTTCTTCGGGAATGTTCTTTTCGATGCACTCCTTCTTCTTGTAGAGGCTGATTTTGCCTCGTCCGGCGCCTACATAGCCATAATCAGCATCGGCCATTTCTCCGGGACCGTTGACAATGCATCCCATGATTCCTATCTTGAGTCCTTTCAGATGGCCGGTGGCTGCCTTGATACGGGCAATGGTACTTTCCAGGTCGTAGAGGGTGCGTCCGCAGCCGGGACAAGAGATGTATTCGGTCTTGCTGGTACGTACACGTCCGGCTTGCAGGATACCGAAAGCAGTGGCATCCACTACTTTGCCGCTTATGGTTTCTCCTTGGTTGAAGAGAAGGATACCGTCACACAGACCGTCGAAGATGAGTGCTCCCATGTCTGCCGCCGCTTTGATTTGCAGATTTTCCAATTCGCTCTCTGCGTAGTGTTCAAAGAAGACTACCGGATTCTTCAGGCCTTCCTTCATCATCTGGTGTACCAGGGCGCGTTGTTCTCCCAATCGGTTGGGATGATTGCTTTGCGAAACCAATACGACTTCCGGATGATACTTTAGGCAGGCGATGGCTTCGTCATTCAATCCCATATACGTGATGAAGAGGAATTTCAAAGAAGCGCCGCAGCTGCTTAGGAAAGGAAGCTGGTCTCCTTTAAAGGCAGGCCAGGCATTGTCCGGTTCCGTTCTGCCGTTACTGTGCTCCATCCAGACATCGGCATCGATGATACATTGCATGCCTTCCGGAAGTTGTTCGGGGATGGAACGTCCCGTATAGATATAGTCCGGCACGAATTGCGGGTTGAAGTCCATGTCCCCGTCCAGGCGTGCGGCAATGACCACGGGCAGATTGTCTCCGCCGATATTGTGTACGGCAGCAGTCTCGCGGCGGGTGGGAGAGAGATAATTGAATTCCGGCACATCTGCTCCGGGGATATAAGGATGGTCGTGGCGCTGCACGATATAGTCCACCAATTTGCGGGCTACGGGGATTTCTGCCTCCGGAGCTTCGCTCAGGGAAACCCGGATGGTGTCACCCAAGCCGTCTGCCAGCAGGGCGCCGATGCCCAAGGCCGATTTGATGCGTCCGTCTTCTCCGTCTCCGGCTTCCGTTACACCGAGATGCAGCGGGAATCGCATACCTTCCTGCTCCATGACGGCTGCCAGCAAGCGTACTGTCTTTACCATGACCACTGTATTGGATGCCTTGATGGAAATGACTACATCCGTGAAATTCTCTTGCACGCAGATGCGCAGAAACTCCATACAAGATTCCACCATGCCTTCCGGTGTATCGCCATAGCGCGACATGATGCGGTCGGATAATGAACCGTGGTTTACGCCGATGCGGATGGCAGTATGGTTCTCTTTGCAGATATTAAGGAAGGGTACAAAGCGGTCGTGTATCTTCTGCAACTCCTGGGCATACTCTTCATCGGTATACTCCAAATGTTTGAAAGTACGTGCTGCATCCACATAGTTTCCCGGATTGATGCGGACTTTTTCTACATACTGTGCTGCTACGTCCGCTACCTTCGGATTGAAGTGAATGTCGGCGACAAGCGGCACCATATATCCGTCCTGGCGTAGGCCTATGTTGATATTCATCAGGTTTTCAGCCTCTTTGATGCCTTGGGCCGTGAGGCGTACATACTCTCCTCCGGCGTCGACAATACGTTTGGTTTGCGCCACACTGGCTTCTGTGTCCTGCGTAGCGGTGTTCGTCATACTTTGTATGCGGATAGGATTGGAGCCGCCCATAGGGGTGGCTCCGATGTTTACTTCTGATGTTTCCCGTCGGGAATAGTTAAATAGATCCACGATGATATTTACAGTTAAAGGATTAAAAGATTTACGATTGGACGATTTACGATGTACGATTGAAGATACCAAGAAGTAATTTCAATCGTACATCGTAAATCGTCCAATCGTAAATCAATTGGTTTTGTATTCGTACTTCACCTCCTTC